>ENA-OQAS01000035-OQAS01000035.1-human-gut-metagenome-genome-assembly--contig:-NODE-35-length-65727-cov-6.272073_pt1 | contig 65727 bp, 76 predicted proteins | sample MGYA00242733_ERZ504523 | MGnify/ENA primary metagenome ERZ504523 (study PRJEB26092, sample SAMD00036239) | human gut metagenome | host: Homo sapiens | study: EMG produced TPA metagenomics assembly of...
CGATCCGAGCTATTATAAATGGACACAGTGGATATTCTTACAGCTTTTTAAGCACGGACTTGCATATAAGCAGGAAATGCCGATTAACTGGTGTACCGGCTGTAAAGTAGGACTTTCAAACGAAGAAGTTGTAAACGGTGTTTGCGAAAGATGCGGAAGTGAAGTTGTTCAAAAGAGAAAGAGCCAATGGATGCTTAAAATCACCGAGTACGCACAACGTCTTATCGATGACCTTGACGATGTAAATTATCTTGAAAAGATTAAAACACAGCAGAAAAACTGGATAGGCAGAAGTGAGGGCGCAGAGGTTAAGTTTAAACTTTCAACAGGCGATGAAATGATTGTTTACACAACGCGTGCAGATACACTTTTCGGTGCAACTTATACAGTTATGTCACCTGAACATCCGCCCATGCCGTCCTGCGTGATCTGCTCCTGATTGGTGGAGTAGGAGACGCCGAATCGGTGATTTTCACCTCGCCGGAATCGGACACCATGATGTTCGCAGGCTTCACGTCGCGGTGGATCACGCCATGCGAATGCGCGACGAACAGGCCACGCGCGGTCTGGATGAGAATCGGCAGCAGACGGTCGGTTCCATCGGGCCGTTCTGCTCGTGGAACAGGTCGGCCAGCGACTTGCTGGGCACGTACTCCATAACGAGGAAGCCGATGCCGTCATGTTCGTAATATTCGAACAACGCAGCGATATTCGGGTGTGCAAGATTGGCGGAATTATGCGCTTCCGCACGCAGGCGAAGCAGCTTGGCCTCCTGCGTGACGCCCAAGTCGCCGCGCAACGCCTTAATGGCCACGGGACGACCCAACTGGATATCATAGCCTTTCCACACTTCGCCCATGCCACCCTGGGCCAGACGGGCATCCAACCTGTAGCGTCGGTGGATGAGCTGTCCTTCAATCAGTTTCACTCTGCCAGCGCCTCCTGCATCATCGCCTTCATAATCGGACCCGCCGCGAACGAGCCATACAAATCCACATTGTGCACCACCACGGCAACTGCGATCTTCGGATCGTCCGCCGGGGCGAAGCCGACCACCCAGCCGTCGATGGACATATTGCCGTCACCGATCTGCGCGGTGCCGGTTTTCGCAGCCACCTGCACGCCGTCGATGGCCAGATTCGGGTTCTCCTTGGTGACCACCGCCTCCATCATCTGCGTGAGCTTGTTGGCGGTGCCCGAACTGAACGCGCGGCTCATCACCTGCGGCTTGGTCTGCGAAATAACAGACAGGTCGGAGGAACGCACGCGATCCACCAGCGTCGGCTGCATGACCTTGCCCCCGTTCGCCACGGCGGCCGCCACCAACGCGTTCTGCAGCGGAGTCACCACGGTGTCTCCTTGGCCGATGGACGCCAAAGCGAGCTTGTCGTCGGTCGTGTCGGTCGGGAACTTCGACGCCACACTCATCCACGGCGTGCCCGTGGAATCGGATCCGTCAACCGTGATCGGACTGTCGAAACCAAGCTTCTTGGCCATGGACGACACCTTGTCATCGCCCAAAGCCACGCCCAGCTGGGCGAACGCGGTGTTCGACGAATACGCCATCGCGTCTTCCAACGTGATCTTGCCGTCCGAACCGTCGGCCTGCGACACCGCGTTCGTCAACTGCGTGACCGTGCCCGGAAGCGTGTAGCTCGATCCGGCCGGAATCTCGGTGTCGGTCTGGTATTCGCCGGTTTCCAGCGCGGCCGCCGCCACCACCGTTTTGAACGTGGATCCCGGAGGATACAGCTGCGAGGTGGCACGGTTGAGCATCGGATTCGACTCGTCTTGCGAAAGCGTGGAATAATTGCCGTTCGCTTCGGACGTGTCGTGGCTCGCCAGCTGGTTCGGGTCGTAGCTTGGCGTGCTTGCCATGGCGAGAATACGACCGGTTTTCACTTCGATGGCCACGGCCGCGCCGTCATTGTTGGCAAGACCGTTGTAGGCGGCCTGCTGGATTTTCGGATCAATGGACGTTTCGATGGTCGCGCCCTTGTTTTCCTGACCGGTGAACAGCGATTTGAACCGCTGCCATACCAGCTGGTCGGATTGGCCCGACAGCAGCGAGCTGCGCGACGCTTCGATACCGCTCCAGCCGCGTTGGCTGATCGAGAAGAAGCCGGTGACCGGCGCGTACAGTTCGCCGGCGGTATAGGAACGCTGGTAGGAGAACGCGTCGTTCGAAGGGTCGGATTTGGCGATGACGGAGCCGTCCGAAGCGAGGATCGCACCGCGCGGAGCGCCATACTCGTGGTAGAGGGCGCGGGTGTTGCGCGGGTCGTTGTTGAGTTGGTTCGCGCGAATCGCCGTGATGATGGTGGTGGACATGCCCAGGATGACGAACAGCGCCACCACGATGGTGAAGAGTTGGCGGAGTGACTTATTCATGCTTGGCTCCCCTCTGACATGCTGTCCGATACGTTCGGCGTGCCCGATGGGGGAGCGGGTGGTACGACTGGCGTGCCTGAAACCGGCGTCTCCGTGGAGATGATTTCAGTGGCCTGCGATTGCGCGGAGGCCTGCGTGGAGGCCTGTGTGGAGGCCTGCGATTGCGCGGAGGCGACGCTTCTGCGGGCGCGGCTCTGCTTGCGGGCGCGCAGCGCCTGCATCGCCTCATATTGGAACGTGTCGCTATCGATATCGGATTCGGGTTTGTTCGCCGAGTTGGAAATCACCACTAGGAGTGCTGCCAACATGTAATTCGCTATGAGTGAGGATCCGCCGGCGGCCATGTACGGAAGAGTCAAACCGTAAGCGGGATGACTAACGTGATGCCTCCCACCACGGTGAACACCTGGAAGGCCATGGTGAACACGAGGCCCGATGCGAGAAGCTTGCCGAACCCATCCTTGATTTTCATCGCAGTGATCATCCCGGCGGCGATGATGAGCAGATAGAGCATCAGAATGGCCATCAGACCGGTGAGGCCCAGCTCTTCGCCAAGTGCCGCGTAGATGTAGTCGGAGTTGGCGATCGGAGTGAGCGACGGGTGACCTTGCCCAAGGCCGGTGCCCATCAAGCCGCCTGATGCTAGGCCGAAAATACCCGTGACGAGCTGGTAGGATCCGCCGTACTCCTTGTTGTACTGCGCCGAGTCGAACGGGTGCAGCCAGGCGTCGACGCGCGCGCCGACATGGCTGAAAATATTGGCCGCGGCGAACGCGCCCACGGCGAACGCGATGAAACCAATCACAATCCAACTGGTGCGCCCCGTGGCCACGTACAACATGGACACGAACATGGCGAAGAACATCAACGACGTGCCCAAATCATGCTGCACGACCAGCACGCCCATCGACACGATCCACACCACGATGATAGGCCCAAGATCCTTGATGCGCGGCAGCTGCAGGCCCAGCACCTTCTTGCCGCCGACCGCCAGCTGGTCGCGGTGGTCATACAGGTAGGAGGCGAAGAAAAACGCGAGGAACAGCTTCGCGAACTCGCTTGGCTGGAACGATCCCAAACCGGGAATCTTCACCCAAATGCGCGCGCCATACTGTTCGGAACCGATCACCGGAAGCATCGGTGACAGCAGCAACACCAAACCGATCACCATGCTGACGTACGAGAACCGCCTCAGCACACGGTAATCCTTCATGAAGATCACCAGCAGATTCGCCAAAACCAGCGCTATCGACAGCCAAAGCAACTGCTTGAACGCGACGGACGTGTTCGAATCCTGGTCGATGCGGGCGATCATCATGATGCCGGTGCCAGTCAGCACCATCACACAACACATGATCGCCTGGTTGGCATACGGCTGGAAACGCAGCGGCAATCCCCAGGAAGTCAGGAACAACGCGCCGACAAAAGCGAGCATCCACAAATAATTCTGCGGAAAACCGCCGGTGGTGCGTTCGAACATCTGGAAGAACGCGACGCCGCAAATCAGCATGCTGAACAGCAGCAGGCCGAATTGCTTCAGACGGGTTGCATCATGACTGGTCACCGCCTGACTTGTTTGCCGAAGCGTCGTCCGATTTGTCTGATTTGCCCGACGACTTGTCGGAAGTCGTACCAGAGGATTTGTTGTCGGATTCGCCGTTTGCCTTGTCTTGTTCCTTCTGCGCGGCTTCGTCCTGCTGTTGCTTCAACTGCTTTTTGATCAGTCGCGTATGCGTTTTCGCCTCGCCGTACGTGTCGAAGGAAATGCCCTGCGCAAGCTGTTCCTGCCAGCTTGGCGGCAGTTCGCTCGTCTTCATATGGGTGTCGGTGACGGCGTGCGACAGCTGGAAGCCGAACAGGCTTGTCGGCACGCCTTGGAAAATCGCCACTTCGCCGTTGTCGTCGCCGATGTAGTACTTGGTTTGGCTCCAACGGTAGGTTGCGAACGCGCCGCCCGCCAGTCCCAGCAGTACCACGATGGTGACGATGATGGCGATCACACGGTTGCGTCGGGTGCGCGTGCGCTTCGTTTTGCGCTGCTCGATATGCTCGTTGCGGATGGCTTTGGCGACTTCCGGATCGTTCGGATCGGCGGAAATGCGGCCGTCGTCCTTCTGTACGACGGGGATTTCACCGGTGTCGGGATTGGTGCGGTCGCCGTTCTCCTCGCGTACCGTGGACGGTTGCGCCACGCGCTGTTCCGGAGGATTGTCGTCCTCGTTGGGATTCTTGCCGTTGCGCAGTGCGGCGGCACGGGCGGCCGGCGACTTCTTGCCCTCGCGCAGTGCGGGAGCGGATGCGACGGCTCGTTGATGATGTCGGCGATCGGCTCAAGGCTTGCGCTGGCCGCGCCGCCAACCAATGGCGTCTGATGCGGCAGATCGAACGCGTCCGCGTCAAGGGCGAGCGTCGCGTCGGCGATGACCGCGGTGACGTTGTCGGTGCTGCCGGCACGAAGCGCCATCGAAACCAGCTGTTGCGCGCACTCCTCCTGATCGGAGCAGGCGGACAGCACCTCCTGCAATGTGGAATCCTCAAGCACGCCGCACAAACCGTCGGAGCAGAGCAGCCAGCGGTCGGCCGGATGTGCCTTGCGTATGGCGATGTCCGGATCGAATCGATATCGAAATCACCCAGAACGCGCATCACGACGTTGCGCTGCGGATGGTTGCGCGCCTCGGCCTCGCTGATGCGGCCGGTGTCGATCAGATGCTGCACGTAGCTGTGGTCGGACGTCATGCGGATCAGACGGCCGTCATGCAGCAGATATGCGCGGGAATCGCCGATATGCGCCAAAACCCAATATCCGGCCACCAATGCGACCGACGTGACGGTGGTGCCCATGCCCGCGAGACGACGTTCGCGCTTCGCTTTGCCAACGATCGCGTCATGCGCGGCCATAACCGAGGTTTCCATCATGTGGGCGATAATCTGGACATCGCCCTGCACGTTGTCTTGCTCGATATGCGCCAATGAACGGATGGCGATGGTGGAGGCGGTGTCGCCTCCCGCATGGCCTCCCATGCCATGCAGATGGCGATCAGATGCTCGCCGGCGAACGCGGAATCCTGGTTGTTGGAACGTACGGTACCCACATCGGAAACGACGGTGGAATACATGAACAGCGGTTGTGAAGCGGGAGAAGTCGGCAAACGGGTCACCTCAATTCAAAGGTGGTTGCGCCAATGCGTACGGGAACGCGCGATCCGAGAATCATCGGAGCGTTCAGACGCTGCTGGTTGACCACAGTGCCGTTGGTGGAACCCAGGTCTTCGATGGCCCACTTGCCGGTGGCGGGATCCGTATAGACGCGCGCATGGTGGGACGAGACGAATTCGTCGTCCAGAACCACGGTGTTCGAAGCGGAACGGCCAAGCGTGATGGTGTTGCCGGACAAAGGGACGGAACTGCCGGCAAGGGGGCCATCGATGATGACCAGCAAGGTGGGTTTGGCGCTTGATGTGGCGCTGACGACTGGTGCCGGGACGGCCACGGGCGCGGGCGCTTCGACGGCCTTGCGCGCGCGACGCTCCTTACGGCGATGAGCCCGCGACTTGCGCGGGCTGAGCGTTTCCACATCCCTGTACAGCGAACGCACCGTACAGGCCACGAAGATCCAGAGCAGTACGAGGAAGCCGTACTTGAGGATCGCGAAAGTAAGTTCAGTGAGCATAGAGGCAACTCCCGAGGTTGGGGTTGGTTACTCCTGATCCTGCGAAGAGGCCCAATACAGGATTCGGGTGCGGCCGATGGTGATCGTGTTGCCGTCGAGCAACGTGGCCGCCTCGACATGATGGCCTTCGACATACATGCCGTTGGTGGAGCCAGATCGCGTGCGATGACGGTGTTGCCGTTGTCGGTGATGTCGATCTGCATGTGGCGGCGGGAGATGCCCGGATCGTCGATCACGATATCGCAGTCGGATCCGCGGCCGATGATGGTCTTGCTTTCCGTGAGCAGATACTGGTGTTCGCCGATTTCCAGCATCGGGCAGTCTTCGGTCTGCGCGTCGGTGGTGACGGGCACGGTATTGCCTTGCACGGATTCGCTCGTCAGCTTGAAATTGCTCTTGGTGAGGTCAAGGTCCTCTTCGAAGATCACCACGACCGGACCGACGAACGCGTAATGCTGGTCCTTCGCGTACTGGGTGAGGTTGTCGGCCAGCTCATTGGCCAACGCTTCCGCGCCCCATTCGACGATGTTGTTGAAATCCGGCGTGCTCAGCTTGAAACGGTACTCATTCGGCGCCACGGTACGGTCTCGCGTGACGGGCATGGCCTCTTTGTCAATCTCACGTTCCAGAGCGCTGGAAAGGTCGACGGGCTGCAGGTCCTTGGACCCGAACTTGGCGAAAACCCCGTTGACGGCGCCTTCCACGCTTTTCTCAAATCGGTCGAGAACACTCATGCTTGTCCCTTTCTATCCTCACCCATCCTACGCGGTAGAGCGCCGAGCGCCAATTCGTAAGTCCTTTAATTGCAAAAATTTCATGCATAAATCCATCCCCAGCATCATTTAGGGGGATTTATCCGCGAATATGACTACCTTCGCCCCCGATTTCCACGATGCACGAATTCACGGAAGGTGGAATTGATGGTGATAGGTTGGGAGCATGACAGATGCGATTCGACAGTTCCCCCGTAAAAAAGCACGTACCTTGCGATTTTCCTGCGGCGCTCCGCGTTCGGCGCGCGTGATTGCAGACGGCTCCCGCGCGCTGTTCCTGCGTTCCGACGGTCCGGAAGACACCGTCACCTCGCTGTGGATGAGCGTGATCGACGAAGGCGGCAACATCGGTGAGATTCCGCTCGCCGATCCGCGCGTATTGCTTGCCGACGCGACGCGGAAGACGTTCCGGCGGAAGAGAAGGCGCGACGCGAACGTGCGCGCGAAGGCGGATCCGGCATCGTCTCGTATTGCGTCGACGGTGCCGCAACCGCGTGACCTTCACCATCAACGGGCAGCTTTTCCTCACCGACCTTACGGCGGGCGCGACGCGAGCCATCACGATAGAGGAAGATGAACTCAAACCGGTGCTGAACCCGCGCATCAGTCCCGACGGACGGCACATCATGTACACCACCGGCACGTATCTGGTGGACGTGGATCTCGCCAACGATGAAGAAACCGGCGACGCGATTTCGGTGGTCGCCTCGGCACCGCAGAACGGCGAATGGAAAATCGGCTTGGCGGAATTCGCCGCAGGCGAAGAAATGGATCGCTATGACGGCTTCTGGTGGTCACCCGACTCCAAATACGTGCTCTTCGAAACCTACGACGAATCCCCCGAACCGATCTGGCATCTGTCGGACCCCGCGAATCCAACCAATCCGGCGCAAGCCAACCGCTATCCGCAAGCGTTGACCGCCAATGCCGACGTGCGGCTGACCCTGCTGGAACTCGGCTACGACAGCGACAACTGCTGCTACGGGGCAATCGCCAACGAAGTGCAGTGGGACCATGAATCCTACGAATATCTGGCCGCCGTAAGCTGGCGTGAAGGCCACGATCCGATCATCCTTGTGCAAGACCGCCTCCAGCAGCACGATCAGGTGCTCGCCATCCATGTAGGCGAGCCGATCGCCACCATGCGTGACGCGGAAAACGGCTTCACCGACGACAATGGCGACGAGGTCGAAACCTTCTCCATCGCCATTCCCGAATACGCGGAAGGCGAACGCCCCGGCACCACGCGCGTGCTTGAGGAACACGGCAACGACTACTGGCTCGACCTCATCCACGGCACCCCTGCATTCACTCCGGATGGACGCTTGATCTGCGCGATGAACGACATGGACGTCGATACGAACCGACTCACCGTTGATGGTACGCCCTTCACTCCGGCCGGACTGCAGGTGCGCGAAGTGCTCGACGTGACCGACGACGACGTGCTGTGCGTGGTGCAGCGCACTCCTGAAATCCTGCCTGAAAGCGACCTGCCGTTCCTCTGGCAGTCGAATGCCTCCGACCATGACGCCCGCAGCTTCGACGTGGTGTCGATCCGCTATGACGGCACATGGGAACCCCTCACCTACGCGCCCGGCCAGTGGAGCATGTCTCGCGCCGGCAACGGCTGCGTGGTGACCGGACGGGGCATGGACGACGCAACCGTGCAAATGCAGCATTGCATGAACATCGCCATAACCGACGAAAATGGTACGGACGTGGCGTCAATGGTGGTCGCACCAATCGAAAACCATGCCGAAACCCCCGGATTCACGCCGAACGTGCACTTCACCCGACTCGGCGAACGTGAGCTGTACACGGCGATCGTGCTGCCCTCATCCGATAGTGAATACGCGCACGAAGCCATCCTGCCGGTACTCATGAAACCCTACGGAGGCCCCGGCTTCCAACAGGTCATCGAAAGTCAATCCTTCTATTGGGACGCGCAATGGTGGGCCGACCAAGGCTACATCGTGGTCACCACCGACGGACGCGGCACCACCGGACGCGGCCCGCAATGGGACCGCGCCATCTACGAAACCATGAAATCCGTAACGCTCGAAGACAGATCGACGCCGTGCGCGCGTTGCCGGAAGCGTTGGAAGCGCTGGCTGGCGAGAATGCGGCAGCCAACGTTCCGCAACCCGATCTCAGCCGCGTCGCCATGATCGGCTGGTCGTACGGCGGATTCCTCTCCGCGCTCGCCGTGTTGGAGGCGCCGGAACGTTCGCCGCGGCCTGCGCGGGCGCGCCTCCGACCGACTGGACGCTGTACGACACGCATTACACCGAACGCTATCTCGGCCTTGACTCGGCCGTGTACGAACGCAACAGCATCATCGCCGACGCGCCGCAGCTTGATCGCCCGCTCATGCTCATCCACGGGTTCGCCGACGACAATGTGACGATCGCGCACAGCCTGCGCCTGAGCCAGGCGCTGATGGCAACCGGACGTAAGCACACGTTCCTGCCGCTGACCGGCATCACGCACATGACCAACGACGAGACGGTTGCCGAAAATCTGCTGATCCTGCAGCGCGATTTCCTTGCGGAAGCGTTGGGGTGACGGCACTGTGACGACAGTGCAGTAACGGTAACGGCAACATCGCAAACGAAAGTGCTGCAAAGCGCCGTAGGAAGACAAAACGCGTTCCCCTGCGATTCCCGGACTGCCAAGCATCCGAACGTCGTGGGCGAACGCGTTCCCTTCTCGAATGCCAACATAAAACAGGCGAAACGACTTCGCAAGCGAGGGGGTACCACATTTGTGTATCCCCCCAAAAAAAATCTGGGCTTGAAAAAGACGGAAATCGGTGGATCGGGCTCGTCCCAACCCTGATCCGCAGCTATGGTCAAACCTGCACTTGTTCAAGCAAACCGGGCGAATCGTCGATGACGGTCACCGGAATGTACGCAAACAACGTCCAACTGCCGTCCTGCGCAGACGTGGTGAGCGTGCCCTGATACGATTCGAGCTGCTTCTTGAACGAGGCGAGCCCGTGGCCGCCCGGTAGTTCGTCATCGCGCTCGTCAGCTCCAGCCATGTCCTCTTTCATGGGATTGATTTGCGTGATTTCGATGGCATTCGGCCGGAGCATCACCGAAAGATCGACCTTGCTTCCCGGAGCGGCATGGCGTGCGATATTCGCATAGATCTCGCGCAGCAGATTATTGGCAAGTTCGGCGATTGCTTGCGATGCGCTCGCTTGCCGCCCGCGCAGTGCCGGATGGACGTGATATTGAAGCCAAGCTTGCGCAAGCGACGATCGCCGTCATCCAGTGTTGCTCGCAGCAGATTGGCCAACGCTTCGCCGTCGCGTCGCCGGGGAGAGTGGTGGCGTCCATATTCAATTCGTCGATGACGCGATGCACGTTCGTCAATGCGGAAAGAATATATTCGTTGATTTGACGCCAGTCTTCGGCATCGGCTGTTGTGGTTGCCGTAGTTGTGGTTGCGTTGGCAGGGTCAGCAGCGACGCCAGGGCCGCTAGAGTTGCCACCGATATGCCGTTGCGCCACAAACGACGCTGCTGACAAATCGCCCGTCACCGCATCGTGAATGGCATCGGCAATGCGTGCGCGGCTTTCCAATTCCTGCAGACGATTCTTGTTCTGCGCCGCTTCGAAGCTTTTCTGCGTTGTTTTTTCGCTCCAACTCAACGTCCGACCAAGCAGTAGCACCATGGCATACATGCTGACCATGGCGACGGGGTTGGTATTTGGGTCAGGGGGGTCAATCAGCAGAATGTTAACAACGTAATATGTGAGTAACGTTGCCACGATAATGGCATTAGTGCTGTATGCGAGCATGCCATAGGCGTAAAGCTGCGCGGGAAGAGAATTTCCCAAATGCGCGTAGGGAGTAAACAGATCGCCTATGGAGGCAATCACGAGAATCGCCACCGATGTACTTTTCAGAAACAGCGGAGACAGTACGAGCGCCGTAACCAGCATCGCAACCCATATCACGCCAGATATGTCGGTAGGAGGCTCGTAGCAAACGCCGTATATGGTCCATGCAAGCACGATCAGCATAATGGCGAAACGGATTGGATGCCACAGGTTCGGATGCTGCGTGCGCATACGGTTGCGCCACGCAATGTACTGAGTTGCGGGTTTAGAGCGCATTGGACCTCACCCACAGTGCCACTGCCTGACGCGAGGTCTTGCAGTTGAGTTTTCTTAAAATACTTTGCATATGTTTGCGGATGGTGGCTTCGGAAATCCCCAAACGCTCGGCGATGTCCCGGTCAAGCATGCCCTCCGCGCACAAGGAAATAATCTGCTCCTCACGAACGGTAAGCGCGGGAGTGGTCTCAGCCTCCCTGCTGATACGCAGATTGGCCAACGCAGGCGGCTCAAATCCCTCCATCACCTCGCCATTGCACATACGCATAATAATCTGCGCCAACTGGTCGGCATTCTCCTTACCAACAACCTTGCGCACCAGCCTCAACCAGCTTGTCCCGATAACTATTGATGGAAAACTGGTTGCACCGAGAATCGGCATGCGCTGGCCCATCAAACGCAACCGACGACACGTGGCGGAGCCTTGCAATCCCTCCATCGACATATCGAGAATCAACAAACTGACATGGCCGTTCGCATCCTGGCAACGTTCTATCGCCTCACAGCCTGAAGTCGCCGTCCACACCACATACGCGGTCGGCACTTTGCTGGCAATGACGGCACTGAGCGAATCCAGCGCTCGCGGATCATTGTCGACCAGCGCGATGCGGTGAATCTTGGGATGCTTTTCCCGCGTGGACATCATGCGATCACTTTCCTTTTCCGCACAGCCATTGCAGCCATGTTGGGCAGTTGGAATCTTGGGCAGCGGAGATATCACCGTTGTTGTCAACGGGAGTTGCCGCCGCGTACGCATACGTTGGTGTGCCGGTGAGAGACAGCGTTACCACCATCAGCAGTGAAACGAACTTCATACCTCCATAGTATGCGAGGATGGCGCGCGGGGGTGACGATTCGGTTGTTCCGGTACGCCGTTGATGCACTGACGCATCGTTATACAGCGCGTATGCCTGTGCTTGGTTTCGTCTTGGCGCCGTTCGCCTAAGATGGAACCATGACTATCACGCTCATCGACGAGGCGCGCTATGACGCCGAAATGGACGCTACGGTGCTGCCTGCGCTGCAGGCTTGCATGACGGAAGGTTGGATGGAACCGGCCACCGTCGATTGGGAAGGCAAGGCGTTGCCCAAGTTGGAGCGCCCCGGCCGGTTGCATTACTACCGCTACGACGCGCGCACATTCGACGCGTTGCGCGAGGAAGGCGCTTCGGGCGTATTTCGTGGCACGGTCGTCATTTCGCACGGATTCACCGAATTCGGACGCAAATACAGCGAATGGTGTGGTACTTTCTGTTGGCCGGCTATTCGGTGTGCGTGTTCGAGCATCGCGGGCATGGCCATTCCGCGCACGATATGAGCAATCCAAGTTTGGTATGGATTGACGATTGGCGGCGATATGTGGCCGATTTCGCCACGTTTGCACAGACTGTGGGGCGTGAGGCGGCGGATGGTGGCCCAATGTACCTGTACTGCCATTCCATGGGCGGCGGCATCGGCGCGGCTGTGCTGGAACGCTACCCGTCGCTGTTCGACAAGGCGGTCCTGTCCGCGCCGATGATCGCGCCGGTGGTCGCATGCCAACGTGGATCGCACGCATTGTGGTCGGCGTAATCTGCGGGCTTGGCTTCGGCAAATCACGCGTGTTCGGTCATACTGATTTCGACGGAAACCTCAATCTCGACGATTACGAGGGAGCCTCCGAGGCACGCATCCGCTGGTTCCACAAGCAACGTTTGGCGGACGTGACGTGCCAGACCAACGCTGCCACGTTCGATTGGGCAAACCAGGCGATGGCGCTTTCCCGAGCCGTGCTCAAACCCGACATGTGTGGAGCTATCGAAGCTCCGGTATTGCTATTCCAAGCCGGACGCGACGTGTGGGTGCTCAACGGACCACAAGATGACTTCGTCGAACGTGTGCGAGAAGGCGGCGGTTCCATCGAAAAAGTGCGATACAGCCAGTCATTGCACGAAATTTTCTCCATGCCGAATGCCGTGCTCGGATCATATCTTGGCAAAATCCTCGATTTTTTGTCAGCGCCGAACGCAAGCTTGGCGGAATAAATCTGTTTTGCATAACTGACGTTTAATATGCGTACCGTGTGCGTTACAATCGCCGTGAATTTGCCGTGAAAGCCGTGGAGAGAGCGAGGACAGGCCGTGGCAAAGCAAACGTCGGGACAGGCGTCGCAATCGCAGAAAACTTCCGAATCGCAAAAAACCGCGAAAAAAACTACGAAAAAAACGGAACATGTGCTGGAACAGACGCCGAAAAGCCTGCTCATCGGCACTGGCATGACATTGCTGGGCGGTGCCATGTGGGGTATGAACAGCACCGTGGCCAAACTGCTGATGCGCGACTACCAGCTGGATCCGATCTGGCTTTCCTGCGTACGCGCGCTATTCGCCAGCCTGATCTTCCTGGTCGGATCGGCCATCACCACACCGCAGAAACTCGCCGGAGCGGTCAAAGACGTCAAATCGTATCCGAAATATCTGGTCACGACACTGATCTGCGTGCTTCTGGTGCAGGTCTCCTACCTGATGACCATCGACTGGACGAACTCCGGAACCGCCACCGTATTGCAGACGCTCAACCTGATCTTCGTGCTCGCCTGGGTATGCCTGCGCGGCAAACGACTGCCCCTCAAGCGTGAATTGGTCGGCGTGCTCCTGGCGTTCGCAGGCACGTTCCTCATCGCCACCGGCGGCAACTTCGCCTCGCTGTCGTTGCATGGCAGGGGCTCGCATGGGGACTGGTTGACGCGGTGAGCACCGCGGCCATGTCCATCCTGCCGGTCGTGCTCATGCTCAAATGGGGCAACATGACCATCAACGGCATCACATTCCTCATGTCCGGACTCATATTATGCCCGTTCGCGCAACCGTGGGCGAACATTCCCGCACTGGACGCGCGAGGCGTGCTTCTGCTGCTCTACACCATCGTATGCGGCACGTTCCTCGCGTTCTGGCTCTACATGGCAGGCGTGATGCGCGTCGGCGCGGTGCGTGCACCATGCTCGGCACCAGCGAACCGGTCATGGCCACCATCACCGCAGTGGCATGGGCCGGCGAAACGTTCACCTTCACCGACCTGACCGGCTTCGCATGATCATCATCATGGTCTTCCTCGTGCGCTGACCGCTCGCCATAGCCATAAACTGTCCGATTCTGGAGAATCGGACATCCAGAACGCAAAACCCATACCTTAGTTGTCCGATTCACCAGAAACGGACAACTAAACAGGTAAAACTGCCCCACAGTTGTCCGTTTCTCCAGAATCGGACATCCAGGGCATAAAAAATGTGCCGCGGATGACCGATTCTGCAGAATCAGACATGCACGGCACAGGAGAGGGAAGTACTACTTGGCGTACACGGAGAAGCGCTCGCCCACGTGCGCGGCCTGCTCGGCCTCATTCACCACGGCGATCGCGTAATCCGCGTAGCTGATGTAGCTCTGCCCGGCGGCATTGACGGTGAACTCCTCACCGGTGAGTCCGTACTCCGTGCAATCCGCCGAAACAACCAATGACAGATGAAAGGGATTCGGCATCCTGGAGCATTCCTGCCGGAAATGTTGGGAGCTGCTGAGCCATACTGCCGCTTGGGAAACGAAAAGGCCGGAACCTTTCGGCTCCGGCCTTTCACCATGGTGCGAGCGGGGGAGTTGAACCCCCACGAGCATACACTCACTGCCACCTGAAGACAGCGCGTCTACCATTCCGCCACGCTCGCAGACAGTCGACTAATCTACACCAAAACCTGCGCAACCTCAAATCGGCGTGTCGCGCCGCCATTTTTCCGTAGGAAAATTCAAGCGGCGCGACGCGAGGAGGGAGGAAGCCCTGTGGCTTCCGTACGACGGAGCCATCCTTAAATTCCGCCATTTTTCCGTAGGAAAATTCAAGCGGCGCGACGCTCTGTGTGTCCGATTCTGGCGTTTCGGACATCCAGCGAGTGTTTTTAGGTTGCTTACTTGTCCGTTTCTCCAGAATCGGACAAGTAGAACGTGAGATAAGCATTGTGGTTGTCCGTTTCGCCCGAATCGGACATGTAGGGCATGAAACATGTGTGTGGTTGTCCGATTCTCCAGAATCGGACACATCTGGTGACAAGTCTGAGAACGAGACGGCGAGTGCGGCTCGCCATGCATGAAAAGGGCGCCGACGGGTTTGTTCGTCGGTGCCTTGAAATGTGGAAGTGTGGCCTAGCGTCCGTTTGGGCGGAACATCTGGCAGCGCATCATCCGCGGGAACCGTTGGCGTAGAAGCGGGCCAGGGTTTCGTCGCGGAATTCGTCGAAATATCCGCCGTCGATCGACGCGCGAATATCGTCCAGCAGCTTCACGAAGAAATGCTCGTTGTGGATCGTCGCCAATGTGAAACCGTTGAATTCGCGGGCACGCAACGCATGATCCACGTAAGCGCGCGAATAATGCGTGCATGTGTAGCAATCGCAGCCCTCTTCAAGTGGGCCAAAATCATGCTTGAATTGCGCGCGCTTGATGTTGTAACGTCCGCCGCGCGTGAAAATCGCGCCATTTCGGCCGCAACGCGCCGGTGCGACGCAATCGAACGTGTCTCCACCATTCTCGACGCATGCGAAAATATCGTCGACTGCGGCGATGCCGAGCACGTGGCGCGGTCGGCTTTCCGGCATCGCATCGCAAATCCAGGCGCAAGTGTCGCCGATAATGCGCTTTTCAATCGCACCTCCAATACCGACGCCGTCGAAATCCAACGAAGCGATCTGTTCGGCCGCATGCCTGCGCAAATCCTCATAATTCGCGCCCTGTACCACGCCATACAGCGCCTGATACGGCTTGCCGACGCGCTCTTCGGTAAGTCTCTTATGCTCGGCAACGCAACGCTGCGCCCAACGGTAGGTGCGTTCCACGGAACGCTCCTGGTAGCCGCGCGTGTTCATCAGTGTGGTCAGCTCGTCGAACGCGAACATGATGTCGGCGCCGATCTTATGCTGGATTCCCATTGAAATTTCGGCGGAAAAACGGTGCAGTGAGCCGTTGAGCGGCGATTTGAACGTTACACCGTCCTCGTCCACGAACGCGAGACGCTCCTTGCCTTCGGCGATCACGTCGTCTGATTTCATGCCGGTCACATCCATGGCGAGGGTTTTCTTGAAGCCTGCGCCGAGCGAAAGCACTTGGAAACCGCCGGAATCGGTGAAGGTCGGACCGTTCCAGTTCATGAATTTGGCAAGGCCGCCGGCTTCGTCGAGCACTTGCTCGCCGGGGCGTTCATACAGGTGAAACGCGTTGGACAGCAGGCATTGTGCGCCGAGGTCCTTCATGGTTTCGGGCAGTACGGCTTTCATCGCGGCCTGCGTGGCCACGGGCACGAACGCCGGAGTGTGAAGTATCGCGTGGGGGGTATGAATGGTGCTGGTGCGGCCGTATCGTGCGCCGCCGCGTCCCTTGCCGTCGGCCGCGTCGGGAAGGCGGTTTTTCTGTTCGAAATAGAAGGCGTCGCGGCGGCCCGGCTTGCCTGGTTCCGCTCCACGCGGATGTTCGATGAGATTTTCGGACACTGCGGTTGCCGCGTTTTGCGTGTCTTGCGCTGTGTCGGTAGATGATTCGGTAAGGCTTGTCATGCGGAATATTTTATGCGATAGCAGCGATTCTTGAAAGTGCTGCAAAGAATGCGATCGGTGAAATGAAAACAAGGAAGATGTGGAAAGTGCGATGAAGGTGCCGATCGCATTTTGGTGCGATTTTCAGATTCAATGGTGATGTTGAACGTATTTGGCTGCTACTTCAACAAACATTCAGGAAACTTCCAGAGCGAGTATCTTTACTCATAGATAGCAGTTCGAGCGGCACGATTGCTGATTTGTGAAATGCCGCGAGACGAATAAGGAGCGAAAATGGCTGAAGAGAACGACCAGAACGCCGTGCAGCCGCAGAATGACGAACAACAGACCGTGCCGATGCCGTCGGTTGATGCGGAACAGACGCAAACTTACGCAGGTGAGCCGTATGCTGCAGAGTCGGCTACCGAACCGATTGACGTGCAGGGCGGTATTGAGGATCAGCCGACGGCCGCCATGCCTGTTGCGAACGATGGCGCTTCGGCGGAATCCGCGGCTGCGGCGGGCGATACGCCGGATTATGCTTCCGCGGCGGGCGAACGTACCGTGGTTGGCGGTTCCACGCAGGATGCGCCGGCCCAGCAGTACCGTCCGGCACCGGAATATGGTGCGTACGGTCCCGTGCCGACGCAGCCGGCTGATGGCACCGCAGCCGCGAACGATACTGCGAATGGTGCGCCGAACATGCTCCGCAGCCGCAATATGGCGCGTACGGGCAGGCTTCCGGACAGCAGCCGCAGCAGCGTCGCAATCCTTTCTTCGGGAATCCGTATGTGGGTGGAAATCAGCAGAACGATCAGCAGAATACGCAATCGAATAACGGCAATCCATTCATGAAGCCCGCTGCGCAAGGCGGAGCCAACGTGCCGCCAGCAGCGCCGAATACTCCCAATAACGGCAACCCGTTTGGGAATCCGAATAACGGTAATCCGTTCGGTGCCCCGCAGCAGAATGGCGCAGCAACCAAGCCGAAGTCCGCTTCCGGCGTGACCGGGCATGTGATGACCGGCGTGGTGGCGGCCCTCGTCTCCGCGGCATTGTGCCTCGGCGTCGGCTACGCGGCAATCACCAATGGATGGGTGACCGTACCCACCTCCAGCTCACTGACCAGCGTGAAGTCCAACACGTCCGGATCCGGTTCGGCGAAAGCCAAATCCGGCGAGGCCGCGGACTGGAGCGCGGTGGCGAAAGAAGTGTCCGATTCTGTGGTGTCCATTGACGTGGCAACCAGCGACGGCAGCGCCAAAGGCTCCGGTGCAATCATCAGCGACAAAGGCTACATCGTCACCAACAACCATGTGATTTCCGGCGCGAAGCAGATTCAAGTGACGCTCGCCAACGGCACCATCTACTCAGCGCAAATCGTCGGCACCGACACCACCACCGATCTGGCCGTAATCAAACTCGACAATCCGCCGAGCAATCTGAAAGCCGCGGAATTTGCCGATTCCGACAATCTTGCCGTGGGTGAATCCGTGATGGCCATCGGCAATCCGCTCGGCTACGATGACACCGCAACCGTCGGCATCGTTTCCGCGCTCAACCGCCCGGTGACCGTGTCCGATGACAACAACAACGACATCGTCACCAACGCCGTGCAGATTGACGCGGCCGTCAACCCAGGCAATTCCGGCGGTCCGACCTTCAATGCGGCCGGCCAGGTGATTGGCATCAACTCATCCATCGCATCCACCACAACGTCTTCCGGCACCGCCGGATCCATCGGCATCGGCTTCGCCATTCCGTCGAACCTGGTAAAGCGTGTGGCTAACGAGATCATCGACAACGGCACCGTGCAGCACGTGGCGCTCGGCGTCACCATCAAGAGCTCCACGGTTGAGGCGGACGGCGTGACCCGCGGTTGCACGCAGGTGCAGTCCGTGGTCGACAACAGCCCGGCGGCCAAGGCCGGAGTGAAGGCCGGCGACTCCATCGTGGCGTTCAACGGCAAGGCGGTGAACAACAACTATTCGCTGCTCGGCTACGTGCGCGCCTCCGCCATGAACGACAAGGTGACATTGACGGTCGTGCGCGACGGCAACACCATGGAGCTTGACGTGACACTCGACCAGGAGGAATCCCAAACGAACTCCTCCAACAGCCAGAACCAGCGGAACAACGGCAATGATGGCCAGAGCCAGAACGGCAATGGCAACGGTTACGGTAATGACGGCAACGGCAACGGAAATGGACAGAGCGACGGCAACGGTAGCAACGGCTACGGTGACGGTGGCGGCCTGTTCGACCCGTTCGGCCTGTGGTAAAGCGAGATGTTGATGCGGTGCGTGAATTGACGGACGCAAGTTGTTGCGGTGCGCAAGTCAAGACTGTTGGGCTGGCTAAAACGTTTCGCGACATGCGAACGGACGGAAGCCACCCGATAGGCTGACGGCGAAGACGCGGCTGGCACCACGAAATCGCAAGTACAACGAAAACCGCGAAAATCAACAAAAAGCAAGCCAAAAGAAGAATGCAATAAGGGCTGTGTGAGCAATCGCACAGCCCTTATTGCTGTATTGCGGCACAAAAATCGCAAATATTTGCTATGCTGAAAATATCTTTTTACGCCGTGTATCGATGGCTCGCGCGGGCGAGGCGCCGATGGGTTAACAAGGCGTCCGATACGAGCGTAAGGAGATTCTCATGCGTAGAATCATCGATATTTGCTGGCGACTGTGCAAACAGGTTCCGTTACTGCCGATTACCATTCTGTCCGCGATTCCGTTGGCATTGCTGGGGGAGTGGAAGCCGTGGGGCGAGGCTGCGTGGGATTCGTGGATTTCGCAAGTCGGCGTTGACGGGTTGAGTGCGTTCAATCCGGGCGTTGGGCAGTGGATTGTGATCGCGTTGGTTGCGTACACGATTGTGGTGACGGTACGCGGCATGATCGACGATCTGCGGCACGGGCATGTTGGCGTCGATCTGCTGGCGGTCGTCGCGATTGCGTCGACGGTCGCAGTGCAGGAATATTGGGCCGCATGGGCCGTGGTGCTGATGATCTCGTCCGGCGAGGCGATCGAGGAATTCGCGCAGTCAAAGGCCGAAAGCAACCTGACCGCGCTGATCGACGCGGCACCGCGAACCGCGCACGTGGTCGTGCTGCCCGGCATGCGGGGCATGTGCACGCGTCGGGCAGCGAGCATACGGCCGACGTGACCGCCGACGGATTTCGTACTGTCAGAGTGTCCGATTCTGGAGAAACGGACAACCAAGACGGTGAAAAGCGTGCTTTTGCGTCTGAATCTCCAGAAACGGACACAAAAGGTGCTTCGCAAACGTATGATGCGGCTGGAGAGCGTTTCGAAACGGTCCCCGTTGATCAGGTACAGCTCGGCGACGTGATCCTGGTGTTGCCCGGCGAAACGGTGCCGGTCGACGGTGAGCTGCTGTCGGGCGTGGCCACGTTGGACCTAAGCAACATCAACGGCGAGCCCGTTCCCCGCGAAGTATATGCGCGCTCGCGTGATGTCCGGTGCGGTCAATGGCTCCACAACATTGACCATGCGCGCCACGCAACTTGCGCACGATTCGCAATACCAGAAGATCCTGGAGCTGGTCTCGTCGGCGCAAGAGTCGCGCCCCGCTGTCGTGAAGACCGCGGATATGCTTGCAGTGCCGTTTACCGTGCTTTCGCTTGCGATTGCTGGGATTGCATGGGCGATTTCCGGATTGCCGCTGCGATTTGCGCAAGTATTGGTGCTTGCTACGCCGTGTCCGCTGTTGATTGCCGCGCCGGTCGCATATGTGGCTGGAACCGGGCGACTTGCCAAAGCGGGAATCCTGATCAAAGCGCAGGATGTGCTGGAAAATCTAGGTCGCGTATCGCATATTTTCTTCGACAAAACCGGCACGCTCACCGTCAAGCAGCCGCAGGTCGTACGTGTAGAGAAGCCGTTTGAGACGAGTTCGCCGTTCAATGAGGACCATATTCTCATGATGGCCAGCGTGGTGGAAGGCTATTCGGTGCACATTCTGTCGAAAGGCATCGCGGCGGCCGGACGCAAGGCTATGGATGATTTGTATGCGCGGTATGCGGCGGGGCAGAGGCTGTGCGTCGAGCGCGATTTGCCGGGGCACGGGCGCGACTATCCGGTGGTGAAGAACATTGTAGAGGAGTCCGGCAAGGGTATATCCGGCGAAGTGAACGGGCATCAGGTGCGCGTGGGGCGGTTCGCATACGTGACGGCTGACGAATCCGGATTCATGCCGGTGCTGCATATGCCGGATGCGACGTATTACGTGTCCGATTCTGCCGAATCGGACAAACGGGAGACTCAGAATGCGCTGCGGATGTCCGATTCACCAGAAACGGACATCCAGAGGGCTAAAACGTGTGTTTACTTGTCCGATTCTCCAGAATCGGACACTATGGGAGTGAGGAACGGGGTGCCTGACGATGCGCAGCCTGCAGCCGCGCCCTCTACTTCCGCGTCCGTCGCAACCCAATCCGCCGCTCGCAAGCCTGAAACCGCAAACTCGCTGTTTGCCCCGCTCGCTCCTGACGAAATGGCTGCATACGTGGCGATTGACGGCCGTCTTGCCGCCCGCATCGTACTTCGTGACGTGCCTCGCGAGAATGCGAAGCGTTCTTTGACTCGCCTGCACGAGTTGGGTGTCAAGGAACTGTCCATGCTTACCGGCGACAAGGCTGCGTCCGCCCGCATCATCGCAAACGAAGTCGGTATCGACGACGTGCAGTCCGAACTGTTCCCTGAAGACAAGGTTGCCGCCGTCAAGAGCGCCACTGAATCCAAGCACCAGAAGCTGTCGTTGTGGAATCGCATCAAGCAACGCGTAACCGGCGAATCCAAGAATCGTCAAATCACCATGATGGTCGGTGACGGCGTCAACGACGCCCCCGTACTTGCGGTTGCCGATATCGGCATGGCCATGACCGACGGCACGTCCACCGCGGCTTCCGAATCTGCGCAAGTGGTCATCATGAATGACGACATCGCGTCCGTTCCGCGGGCCATCGCCATCGCGCGCCGCACGAAAAAGGTGATGTTGCAGGCGGTGCTGATCGGCCTCGGCCTTGCGATTATCGGCATGATCGCGGCCGCGTTCAATCTGATTCCCGTGGTTGTCGGCGCGTTCATGCAGGAAGCGATTGATGTTGTCAGCATTCTGTGGGCGCTCACCGTGCTTTTCGACCGTGGCGAATCAGCCTGATTGCGCCTCGAAACCCCGTATCTCGCCTATATATGGCAGATTTGGAGGTCTGTCAGCAAGTATTTCGCTTATATCTGGCAGGTCCATATGAGAAAACCGGACTTAGGGGGCGAGAATACACCCTCTAAGTCCGGTTTCTCAAAACAGCTCTGCCATATATAACGCAGATAGCTCCGGACGAACTTCGGAATCTGCCATACATAAGGCATGTATAAGGCAGATTCGGAAGTTTTGGGATTGTTTACAGCGAGCTCGGGGAGATTTCTCCAGCAATCGATGTGTGCATCCACTTGCCGAAGTCGGCTCCGGTCACGCCTTGAGACAGCAGGAACATGATTTTCGCATACGTGGCTTCCAGCGTCATATCGCCAGATCCAATTGCGCCGGCGCGTGCGATCGCATCACCCGTCTCGTAATGGCCGAGCAGTACTTCCGCCTGCTGGCACTGCGATGCAATCACAACGGGAACGCCATCATGCAGCACGTCGGCAATCACGTCAGTCAGTCCAGGCTCGTCGCTTGCACATTGCCGACGCCGTACGCACGCAACAAAACCGCTTCCGGCCGCGGCGTAAGCATCGCTTCCAACCGTGCCGCGGAAATGCCGGGTGCCATATCGATCACCGCAACATCATGGCGAGAGTAAGGCTGAGGCGACGTCCAACCGCAGCCAACCGCAGCGGAATCGCCCGCATACCAATGCCATGGCGTGCCAGTGCGTGCCAGCGGGCCGACGGAAGGCGCCGAAAAACCTTCAAATGCCCAGCTCGACGACTTGCTCACACGATTGCCCGCAAACAGGTGATGTCCAAAAAACAGTCCCACACCGTGGAATCGTCCGCTCATCGCGGCATTCAGCGCGCCCGTGACATTCGCAGTGGCATCCGATTCGATCTTGCCAAGCGGATGCTGTGAACCCGTGAAAATCACCGGCTTGCCGAAATCGGCCAATGCGTACGAAAGCGCGGCGCTCGAATAGCTCATCGTGTCGGTGCCATGCAGCACCACGAACGCGTCGGCATCATCGCGGTGCGCACGCAAATCGTCGACCATCGTCTGCCAATTGTCGGGAGTCGCATTCGACGAGTCGATAAGAGGATCAAGCTCGGTGAACGTGAACAGGCTCGCGTCCATGTGCGCGTCCTCCAGCAGACGGGACAGCCATCCGCGAGTGTCGGCGCCCGGAATCAGGCCGTTCGGCGAGTCAATCATGCCGATAGTGCCGCCGGTATATGTGATGTGAATGCGCATTGCCACCTTCTTACGATTGCCTGGTACTTAATAAGTACTTGCTTGCGATTGCGGGATGGACGAATTCCGATATTTCGGATTCCTACATCCCGCGATTCTGCGACTACTTGCGATTTTACGTGCATCTGCCGCGCTCATCGCGTACGATTAATGCAGCCACACGTTGGATTCATCTGGATTCAGCGCAAACACCAACGCCAGTGCGCACAAGGCGAAGAAGTCGTAAGAAAGTACATGAGCGCCCCTGTTGCAAATGCAGGGAATGCATTAGGCTAGAGCGCGTGACTGAAACTCATGAACTTCGTATTGCTGTAATCGGCGCCGGCCCTGCAGGCGTCTACTCCTCTGACATTTTCCTGCGCCAGTTGAAGAAGCTCGGCGAGGAGCTCGGCCTCGGCACTGCCGCCCGAATCGACCTGTTCGAAAAGCTGCCGGTGCCGTTCGGTCTGGTGCGCTACGGCGTGGCCCCCGATCATCCGTCCATCAAATTCATCGCGTCGGCACTCGAAAAGACGCTCGACAATCCGGACATCCACCTGTACTGCGACGTGGAATTCGGCAAGGACGTGACGCTCGACGAACTGCTCGAACGTTACGATGCCGTGCTGTTCGCCACCGGTGCCGTCGAAGACAAGCCGCTCGGACTGCCGGGCGCGATCTGGACGGCGTATACGGCGCAGCCAAGTTCGTGGAATGGTACGACGGTTATCCGACCGGCGCTCGCGAATGGCCGCTTGAAGCTGAGGAAGTCGCCGTGATCGGCGGCGGCAACGTGGCCATGGACGTGGCTCGCGAGCTCATGCGCAATGCCGATGATCTGAAGGAGCGCACCGACATTCCGGACAACGTATATGAGGGCATCAAGTCCAACAAGGCGCGTGTGCTTCACTTGTTCATCCGTCGCGGCGTGGCGCAGGCCAAGTTCTCCGTGCAGGAATTGCGTGAGATGGAGAAGCTGCCGGGAGTGCAGCTGATCATCAACGAAGACGATTTCGATTTGGATGAAGACACGATTGAAGAGGCCGGCAAAGACAAGCTGACTCGTCAGATGGTCGAAGAGCTGTTCACGATTCGTGAGATGGCGGAAGACATGGAAGATGACGGTGACGTGGATTATGAGGGTAATCCGGCTGACCGCAAATATTACGTGCACTTCAATTCCGCTCCGGTCGAAGTGTTGGGTGAGGACGGCAAGGTCGTTGGCATCCGTGTGGAGAAGACCGAGACATCGGCGGATGGCAAGATGAGCCGTACCGGCGAATTCGAAGAGTATCCGGTGCAGGCCGTATACCATGCGATCGGCTACAAACCGGCCACCGCGCCGGGCATTGCGTACGACGAGCGTCATGCGCACTTGGCGAACGCGAACGGTGACGGTCGTATCACTACGGCCGCTGAAGCCACGGATGAAGTGCGCGAGCGTCTGTATGCGACCGGTTGGGCGAAGCGTGGTCCGGTTGGCCTGATCGGCTCCACCAAGTCCGACGCACTGCTGATCGTGACCAATATGCTGGAGGATTTGTCGAAGGCTGCTGAAGGCGGTCGTGTGGCTGCCGATCGTGATCCGGAGTCCATCGACCGGCTGCTGGAATCGCGCGGTGTCAAGCCGATCGACTTCGCTGGCTGGAAGAAGATCGATGCGTTCGAACGTGCCGAGGGTGCGAAGGAAGGCCGTGAGCACAAGAAGGTCATCGATCCGGAGCAGATGCGCGCCCTGGCTCACGCTTAAGGTGGGTGTTTGGGATCTGATCTGATAGGTCCCAGGTTTCTTTCATGCGTCTTGGATGTCCGATTCTGGAGAATCGGTCACCCAAGACGCATTTTTTATCCTGTGCTTGTCTGTTTCTGGTGAATCGGACATCTGGAGTGTCCGAAACATGTTCTGTATGTCTGTTTCTGGTGAATTGGACATGTGATGTGGACGAAGGACTTGCTACTTGTCCGATTCTCCCGATTCGGTCACCCAAAGGCCTCTTGGCATGCATCGGATGTCCGTTTCTGCAGAATCGGATATCCGGGGAGAAGCTGAGCATGCGAACTTCCGCAACTGCCCCCTAGTCCTTTCCGCAGTCCAGTCTCCAGCACATATCCAGCAAAAACTCAGGCTCCGTTTCTACGCTAGTGACCATGAACGGCAAATTGCGGGTGCATGGCCATTGCAATGGCTTGAAGACAACGCTGTTATTCGCGTTGATGTGGGGCGTCATCATGCTCATTTGGTGGGCGACCGGTGGCGGCCAGCGTACGCTTGGCATCTACATTCTCATCGGACTTGGCTCAACGTTCGCATCCTACTGGTTTTCCGACAAACTTGCGATCGCATCCATGCATGCGCGGGAGGTCAGCGAGCAGGAGGCGCCGGTACTGTACAAAATCGTGCGCGAGCTGTCTGCGAAAGCGGGCAAGCCGATGCCTCGTATCTATATCGCTCCGACCATGAGTCCCAATGCTTTCGCGACGGGACGTAATGAACGTCATGCGGCGGTCTGCTGCACGCAGGGTATTCTGCAGATGCTGAACGAACGCGAGATTCGCGGCGTACTTGGGCACGAGCTTATGCACGTGTACAATCACGATATCCTGACGTCTGCGATCGCTTCCGCAATGGCGACGGTCATTTCGTATCTCGGCTATTCGCTCATGTATTTCGGCGGCGGCAATTCGCGTGACGATCGCAATGGTTCATCTTCTAATGGTCTTGGATTGCTGGGTGTGCTGTTGAGCGCGATTCTTGCGCCGATTGCCGCTTCGCTTATTCAGATGGCGATTTCGCGTACGCGAGAATATGATGCCGACGAAGATGGTTCCATACTTACGGAAGATCCGGAAGCGCTCGCGTCCGCATTGAATAAGATCTCGAACGGCGCTGAGACGATGCCGATGCAGAAGACTGCCGGTACGCAGTCGGTTGCTGCGATGATGATTGCGAATCCGTTCTCTGCGGAAGGTTTTTCTCGCTTGTTTTCCACGCATCCGGCGACTGAGGATCGTATTGCCCGGTTGATGCAGATGAGTCAGGAGATGAAGGCGCGGGGCGTGCAGTCCGGCTATTTGGCTGGCGGTTATGCGACGAGCGGGTATGCTTCGGCGGATATTCGTCGGCAGAATGGGGGTGTCTCTGGTGCGGCGCGGTGCGGGTGCAGGGGGATACTCCGGTGGGGGCTATTCGCGAGATTATTCGCAGCATCCCGTGCAAGGCGGGTATGGTCGCTGATCGGCGGCGATTGCAATGTGCGCAGGTTGCGCAAGTCATGCGTGATTGCATAGGATTCCGCTGATTCTGACGCGAATTGTGTGTGTTTCCTGTGGGGATGCATTGCAGAATATTTTGATGTCATCTGATGAATGACATTAATGCTGTTGTGGTTGTTGCGCGTTGATTGATATGCGATTTGGCAAGTGGGTGACGGTATCGAATATCGGTTGATGGCCGTGAATCCTGCGAATGCATGCTAGACTAAATGATTGTGTCCAAAAGGCACATTTTTTGCGGATGTAGTTCATCGGTAGAACGAAAGCTTCCCAAGCTTTAAAGGCGGGTTCGACTCCCGTCATCCGCTCCATTCGAAACCCTTGGAATCGTTGGAATTCCAAGGGTTTTTCTATTACCGTAAAAGACCCGTGAAGTCAACTTCACGCCGCGCAACTGTCGGTTGCGTCGCAAAATTTGGTTGCGAATCGCAATGCAACCGAAAGATGGTGGCGTGGAACGCGACGTTTATGACAAGCTGTTGCTTGGCAATCGCCAATAATCGCAAGTCGAGGCGATATGGAAACTCGACGAAAGGGCGGACATGAGTTTCAAAGAGAATCTGCAGTATCTGCGCGGTTCGCGCAACATGACGCAGGAACGGCTGGCAATGCTGCTGGGCGTTTCCCGGCAGGCAATTTCGAAATGGGAGTCCGAGAAGGCATACCCCGAAATGGACAAGCTGCTGATGCTTTGCGACATGTTCGGCGTGACATTGGATGATTTGGTCATGGGCGACGTGCGCGCGTCGGCGGGCTGTGGGGGTGCGGGACGCGTGGACTTGGCTGCTGATACGGATGGTGTGGCCGCGTCGGTTGGGGTGGCCGACGCTGCTGTTGGCGCGGTTCCGGGGGTAATCGGGTTTGCGGCATCGCAGGTCGCAGGAATGTCCGATTCTGGTGAATCGGACGTGAGGGATACGAATCCGAATGTTTGTGCGTCCGTTTCTGGTGAATCGGACGCACAAGGTGCCAAAACCGGTGTTCAATTGTCCGTTTCTGCAGAATCGGACATGCGGGGTGGGCGGCAGGTAGGCTGGAATCCGTGAATACGGATCAGAAACTTCCCGCCGAATCCGCAGGCGAACGCCCCAGTACCCCCCTATTTGGTCATGCCATATCACACGCGGCGACACTCATCGGCCTGTTCGCAATCGTCCTGTGGGGCTTCATGGCCGGCCTCGTGCGACTCGTTTCCGAATCGTTCGGCGCCACGCTCGGCTCGGCGCTCATCTACACTGTCGGCGGCATGCTCCTGCTCATCGTGCGACGGCCGAAACCGATTAGCCAAGCGCCACGCAAGTACCTCGTCGCAGGCGGACTCATGTTCATTGCATACGAGACGTCGATCTCGCTGTCGATCGGTCTGGCCACAACGAACGCGCAATCTGTGGAAGTCAGCCTCGTCAATTATTTGTGGCCGACGCTGCTGGTACTGATGACCGCCGCCGTGTCGCACAAACGCGGCTCGGTCTCCGAAGCGCTGCCGGGTGCAATCGTAGCCACCGTCGGCGTGGCAATGGCGGTCGGCGGTGAAAACCTTGACGTGCAGGAAGCGGTTGCCAATATCGCCAGGAATCCATTGCCGTACGCGCTCGCGTTCGCAGGCGCCTTTATTTGGGCGATTTACGCGACCGTGACGCCATCGATGTCCGATGGTTACGATGGTACGACGATTTTCTTCTGTTGCGTTGCTGTTGTGCTGTGGATTATCCATTTCGTTTCGGGCGACGGTTTGCCAGCTGTAGCGCCTGGCATCGGCGGCTATATTTCGCTGCTCGCATGTGCCGCGTCGATTGCTGGCGGCTACGCGTGCTGGGGGTATGGCATGCTACATGGCAGTATGGAACGCTTGCGATCGGTTCGTATGCGACGCCGCTGTTCTCCACTGCTTCCAGCACGCTCCTATTGGGCGTGACGTTGGGCATGCCATTCTGGATCGGTGTCGCGCTGGTGGTGGTCGCTCGCTGATCAACGTGTGGTTTGCGCGACGCCGCTGATTGTCCGATTCTGCAGAATCGGACGCTTGTTGGTGTGTGAGGAGGCGACATGTGGGGTAGTGGCGGCGCAGAGGAGCGCCGGGATGGCGCAGCGGTACGTAAGGGAAGTGACCGGGCAAGACAATGCCCTTACGCATCCACGCTAGCTTAGGTTTTTGCCGGCTGGTATTTGGTGTGTGTTGCCGTTGGCGGTGATGGTGATGCGTCGCCAATGACGCGTCCATGTGTGCCAGCCGAAACCGATCTAAACCGGCTTAAACCAGCCCGTTCAAATCCACCTCGTCACATCACCTTGGTGGATTCCAGATTGCGGCTCACCCAGTTGTTCAACCGGATCACCGGCTTGCGCAACACCAATCCCAGCAGCAGCGAAGGAATCAGGAACAAGGCGAGATGCACCATGTCAAGCAGGTACTCATTGCCGTACGATCCGGCCATCGCGGCGTGCATGGCATCGATGGCGTGCGGGAACGGTAGGAACGGGTAGAGCATTTGGAAGAACTTCGGCAGTGTCTCGATAGGGAACGTACCGCCCGAACCGGCGACCTGCATCACCAGCAGCACCACGGCCACGGCCTTGCCGATATCGCCGAACGACACGGTCAGCGTATACACGATATTCGAGAACACGAGTGCGGCAAGCCACCCCACGGCAAGGAACTGCAGCGCATGATTCGCCTGCACGCCAAGGAAATACATGTCACCCAGGCAAACCAGTGTGCCCTGCAGCAACGCGAGCAGTGCGAAGATCGCGTACCGTCCGAAATACTCGTGGTCGAGGCGCAGTCCCCAACGTGAGGCGTTCCCCGGGCCGGACGGGCCGGCGACGCGCGGCAGCGTGTCGCCCAAGCCCAGCACATGCGCCTTCTCGCGGTCCGAAATTGTCACTTTCAGCATGGCGCACAGGATGATCGCACCCACCCAGATTGACAGGATCGTATAGAACGGCGCCATGGCCGAACCGTAGTTCGCGATCGGGTACACTGAGACGCGCTGCAGTGCGACGGGCGCGGAAATCAGCGTGGACAGTGTGGACGCGTTGGCGGTGGCCAGTGCACGTAGTTCGTCCGATTCACCCGAATCGGACGAACTGGCGTCGTTGTCACCGTCGCCACCATCGCTGTTGCCGTCACCGGCGTTCCCGCCCGTCTCCAGCTTCGTGATCAGCTCCTTCACCGTCGCTGCCGACGAGTCGAGTTTCTTCGCGATCGCGCCGAGCGTGGAACGGATGGATGTCACATTCGTCCCCACATCGCCCGTCACATCGTCCAGATCGTCGGCGGTGCCGCTCAGCTGGGTGATCATGCTGTCGGTTTGGGAGATCAGCGTGCTGACTGTGGAGGCGAGCGCGTCGATTTTCGGCTTGACGTTCGTGGCGTAATCGTCGCGCACATTGCTGATCGACTGCTTCGCGGAGGTGATGCGGTTCAGGATCTCCTTGCGGGAGCGTTCCGCGGCTGCGGTATCCTGCGTGACCTGCGTGGAAGCGTCTTTCAGCTGCTGCGCGAGCTTCTGCGAATCGCCTTTGGCGGCTTCCAGCAGCGTGATCTCCCGGTCGATGGCTTCCAGCAGCGCCTGTTTCGCGGAATCACTGTCCGGTAGTTGTTCCACCGATTCGTGCATGTGGTTGAGGCTTGTGATGTACGTGTCGTACAGCGATTCGCTGCTGGAGACTTGTTCGCTCAACGTTGTCAACTGGCTGGCTGCGGTGTCTGAGTCCTTGCCGATCGCGTCGAACGCCTTGTTCACCTTGGCAGCTACTTGGTCGAACGCGCCTGACACCTGGTCGAGCGCGGTGTTCACTGAGGAGGTGACGTTCGCACCTGCCGAAGTGAACGACGTGGCACCTGATTTGCCTTGCTTCAACGCGTTCTGGGCCTGTTTGCCCGCCTTGGTCGCCGAGGCGAGCAGTTTGCCCGTGGAATCCACGATGTCGTTCGCCGAGCCGAGCAGCTGCGAATACGACGTTACCTGCTGCGATGCGCCGCTCAACGTATCCGCCATGGTGGTGAGATTGCCGTTGAGGTTGCGCATGCATTCGGCCATTTGCGGGCTTTGCGAATAGTGTAGGATGCTTGAGGCCAGGTCGAGTCCGACTTGCGCGATCGTTTTGGCGAAGGTTTTGTCGATTGTGTTGACCACGGTTGTCGCGCCCTGATCGGTGATATGCGGGGCGATCGGTTGATTTTCTCGTTCAGATAGTACTTGAGCTGCGCGTGTTTGATGTCGGGGGAGAACAGCGTCATCATGTCGGCGCTGAAACCTTTCGGAATTACGATCGCCGCATAGTATTCGCCGGATTTCACCCCGTCGATTGCCTTGTCGCTTTTCACGAACTGCCAGTCCAGCTGGTCGTTGGCGTGCAGTGTGCTGATGATGGTTTCGCCCACGTTGACGCGCACCGGTATGAGATCCGACTTGTAACCCTTGTCGTTATTGGCCACGGCGACCTTCAATGCCTTGGTGTTGCCGTAGGGGTTCCAGCTGGCCGCGATGTTGAACCAGGCGTACAGCGCCGGTACCACCACCAGGCCCATCGAGACGATCACGGCGATCACGTTGCGGTGGCGTGGCACATGTCCCGCTTGAAGATGCCCCAGATCATTTTCACTGTTCGTTCCCCTCCTCACGCAGACTCCTGCCAGCATTTCCGTCCGTGTTTCCAGCCGCATACTCAGCCGCATGTTCAGGCGCATGTCCGGCCGAACCACCATGCGCAGCCTCATACAGCCTCGTGCGTACGGCATGCATCGGCTTGTAATGCATGCCCGGCCGGAATAGCAGGTTCTCGTGCAGGATCGCGCTGCGGAACTCTTCCGCACTCATCGCTTCCTCGCCCAGATAATTCGCATACCGTTCGCGCAGATACTCCACCACGATGAGATACGTGTCGATGGCGATGATCGAAATGATCCAACCGAGCAGCATGGCGAGCTTCATGCGCGTGATGAATAGCAACAGCAGGAACACGAACGGCAGTACCGCCAGCGCGAGGAATCCCCAGCGCACCAGGCGCGGGTACAGGCGGAAGAAATGAATCGCCCGTCTGCGGGCGAGTTCGGGGAACTCCTCGGCGATCTGCTGCGCGGTCTCGGTGAGCCGCAACGGTTCCACCGTGCCTTCGTTATGTTCGGTGATCATCAGATCAGTGTCCGCCAGACGGTTGTCGAACAGGCGGTTGAGGTTCAACGCCAGCTTGCGGACGACCAAGCCGATGAACAGCGCCACAGGCAGATACCAGAACAGCGAGAGCATGTCGATCCAATAATGGTTGGCATACATGCCGCCGATCGGCCCGCGCATCGCGTTGATGCCGTAGGTGAACGGTAGGAACGGTTTCAGACGGCGGAAGAATTCCGGCATCATCTCGATGGGGTAGAGGCCTGCCGCGCCCGGAATCTGGATAATCACCAGAATCACGCGACGGCCTTGCCGATATGCCGGAACGCCACGGCGAGCGCGTAAATGATGTTCACGTAGACGAACGAGGCGAAAATGCCGGCGAGGATGAACAGGAACGGATGCTCGCATTGGATGCCCAGCGCGAGATCGCCGATCGTGGCGATGATCGCCTGCAGGAATCCGACCGTGACGAACAGCAGCCAACGGCCCATATAGCCTTGGCGTGGCGTGTACATGCGGATCTTCTCATCGCGGTCCACTTCAAGCTTGTAGATCGCGACGAGCACGAATCCGCCGACCCATAGCGCAAGATTCGTGTAGAACGGCGTGACCGCGGAACCATAGTTTTTGACCGGGTAGAGGACCTGTTCGTCCAAATGCACCGGCTCGCCCACGAACGAGCCGACCTCGCTCGCGTCAAGTCCGAGCGCTTGGGAAAGCTGCTGGAACATCGCCGAACTGCTCAACGCGGCCACATCGGTGCGCGTGGTGTTGAGCTGTTTGGCGAGATTGGCGAGCTGCGTCTGCGTGCCAGCAATGGTGGCGTTCGTTTGGGTCACGGTGCGCGACAACTGGTCGAGCAGCCCGTTGCCCTGTTCCAGTGTGCTTTGCAGCGTGGTAAGCGTGCCGGACAGCGACCCATTGGCCAGGCTGAGTGTATCGAGCCCGGTGTTGAGATTCGGCATGACCGTGCCGGTGATGGTCGTGCGTGCGCTCGCCATCGACGCCGTGCCGTTTTTCGCCAGCGTGGTGACATCGTCGTTGAACCCGTTCGCGGTGTTCTTCCCCGCGTTGATCGCAGCCGTGGTGTCCTGATCGAAGGCGTCGATGCGCTGCTGCTGGAACGTCAGCTGTTTGCGGGCTTCGGCGAGTTGCGCGGAAAGATCCTTATACGTTTGGTTGTTCGGATCCAGCTGGCTGGCCTGCAACGCCTTCTCCACGCCGTCGAGCACATTGCCGGTGGTGGTGTTGACGTGATGCATGGTGCTGGACACTTGGTCGAGCGCGTCCTGCGTGGTGTTCAGTCCGCTGAGCACGGTGCCGGTGGCATTGCTCACGTTGACCTGCAGGCCGGACAGTTGCGTGCTGCCGTTGTCGAGCGCTCCGACCAGCGTGTTCGAGAATCGTTCGGTTTGTGTGCGCGTCTCGCTCAGCAAGTCGGACGCCTTGCCGACGGTGTCAAGCGAGTTGGTGATTCCCGAGGCGAGCGCGATGTTGGACTGTTTGGCCGAATCGATGGTGGTGAGGCTTTGTCGAGCGTGGAACGCGTGCCGCGCAGCTGCTGTTGGACGGTTTCGAGCTGGTTGATGGTGTCGGTCAGATCGTTGATGACGTCGCTTTGCGCGCTTTTCATGCTGCCGGTGGTTTCTCCCGCTGCCTCCTTCACTTCCTTCGCCACGGCGTCGGCCACGCTGGAAACGAAAGTGGTGTTGATCTGCTCGTCGATCGTGGTCGCACCCGTATCGGTGATTTTCGGCGCGATCGCGTTCAGCTTTTCGTTGATGTAGTACGTGATCGACGGTCGGTCGCCTTTACCAGTGACGGTGCCGATTAGTCTGGAGCTGAAGTCTTCCGGCAGTACGATCGCCGCATAGTATTTGCCGGATTCCACGCCTTCGATGGCTTGCTGCTCGGGAACGAAACGCCAGCCGAGCTGATGGTTCTTCTTAAGCTGGTTGACGGTTTGCTGGCCAGCGTCGAGATGACCGACCAGCGTGGAGGTTGTGCCTTGTCCTCGTTCGCCACAGCGACCTGGATGTTGCCCGTGTTCGCGTACGGGTCCCAGTTGGCGAGGATGTTGCACCATGCGTACAGTGATGGGATGATGGCCACACCCAGCGTGACGACGAGCGCCACTGGGTTCTTCAGAATGCGTTTCACGTCTCGAAGGAAGATGGCGAAAACCTGGTGCATCAAGCCTCCTCGCGGGTATTGGTCGCAACATCTACGTGCGGCGGCATGCCCGTGCGGGAATACCCGGTTGGGCTCTTCGTCGCGCGATCCGGTGGATATTCTATGACTTCCGATGGAACGATCGCAATGGTTTCGCCCTGTTTAATGGTCGGTCCCGCAAATGTCGGGATATGAGACGAAAACGCTCGGCATATGGCCTAGTGGGGCGGGCGACCTGGATATGGAGCGGACGGTCGGGAAAACGGAAAGGAAAGATGGCGAATGTTGTCACATGATAAGTGGGATAGGTCGGGCGATAATGGAGGCATGACTATTGCAACGCCGGAACGTTATGCGCAAATGCTGGACGCCGCACGCCGCGGCGGTTACGCCTATCCCGCGATCAATGTGACCAGCACACAGACCCTGAACGCCGCACTCCAGGGTTTCGCCGAGGCGGAATCCGATGGCATCATCCAGGTCTCCGTAGGCGGCGCCGCTACTTCTCCGGGCAACGCGTCACGACCGCGTCACCGGCTCGCTTGCCTTCGCAGCCTTCGCGCACGAGTCGCGGCGAAATACCCCAACATCACCATCGCCCTGCACACCGACCACTGCGCCAAACAGTATCTGGACGAATGGGTGCGCCCCCTGCTCGACCATGAAGCCGAACAGGTGAAGCACGGTCAGGAACCGACCTTCCAGTCACACATGTGGGACGGTTCCACAGTGCCGCTGGGTGAAAACCTCGACATCGCAGAAGAACTGCTCGACAAATCCCAAGCCGCGCACACCGTGCTGGAAATCGAAATCGGCGCGGTCGGCGGCGAAGAAGACGGGCACAGCGCCGAAATCAACGACAAACTGTATTCCACGCCCGCGCAAGGCATCGCCGTCGCGCAACGACTCGGCCTTGGCGAGCGCGGACGCTACATGGCCGCCTTCACCTTCGGCAACGTGCACGGCGCATACAAACCGGGCGTGGTGAAACTGCGCCCCGAACTGCTCGACGAAATCCAGACCACGGTCGCGCTCGCGATTAAGGCCGGCGAAATGCCCGACCCCGCGCACTCGCTGGATGTCGCTCCCGGTAAGCCGTTCGCCCTGGTGTTCCACGGTGGTTCCGGCTCCGCGCCGGAGGAGATCGCGCAGGCCGTGAGCTACGGCGTGGTGAAGATGAACATCGACACCGATACGCAGTACGCATTCAGCCGTGCGGTGGCCGGTCACATGTTCTCCAACTATGATTCGGTGCTCAAAATCGATGGCGAGGTGGGCAACAAGAAGATGTACGACCCGCGTTCGTGGGGGCGCGAAGCGGAAAGCGCCATGGCCGCACGCGTGGTGGAGGCTTGCAGGCAGCTTGGCAGCGCGGGCAAGGCGTTGAAGTAGTGTGATGCCGCACGCGCCGCGTAATGCATGCGGCGTGTGGCGGCACGGTGGGTGTGTCGCGTTGTATGAGACGAAAACGATGGAACTGACTAGTTTCAACGGCCGATCGGTGCATATCCGGCAGATATCCGGTAGAGGGCGCAGGATAGTCTTTGTAAGGCCTTGGTAAGGCTTTGAGGCGAAATGCATACGCGCGGAGGTGCAACAACATGCCTGGAATTGTTTGATCGGTGCCCAGTGGGGAGACGAAGGCAAGGGTAAGGCGACCGACCTGATCGGCACGAAGGTCGACTATGTTGCCCGCTTCAACGGCGGCAACAATGCGGGCCATACCGTGGTGGTCGGCGACGAATCGTATGCGCTGCACCTGCTGCCCTCCGGCATCATCAGCCCGACCGCGACTCCGGTTATCGGCAACGGTGTTGTTGTTGATCCTGAAGTGCTTTTCGAAGAGATCGACGGCTTGGAAAGCCGCGGTGTGGACTGTTCCCGACTGCTGGTGAGTGAGGGTGCGCACATTATTGCGCCGTATCATCGTGTGCTTGATAAGGTGACGGAACGTTTCCTGGGTAAGCACAAGATCGGTACCACCGGTCGCGGCATTGGACCTGCGTATGCCGACAAGATTAATCGCGTGGGCATCCGCGTGCACGACCTGTTCAATGCTGAGCATTTGCACGACAAGGTTGAGGCAAGCTGCATCAGAAGAACCAGATGCTGGTGAAGCTGTACAATCGTCGTCCGATTGATGTGAACGAAACCACGGATGAGCTGCTCAAGCTCGGCGAACGTTTGAAGCCGTACGTGGCCAACACCTCGCTGGTGCTCAATAAGGCACTTGACGAAGGCAAGACCGTGCTGTTCGAAGGCGGCCAGGCCACTATGCTCGACGTGGATCACGGCACATATCCGTTTGTCACGTCCTCCAACCCGACTGCCGGCGGCGCATGCACCGGTACCGGTGTCGGCCCGACCAAGATCACCCGCGTGATCGGCGTTTCCAAAGCGTACGTGACCCGCGTGGGCGAAGGACCGTTCCCGACCGAGCTGTTCGGCGAGGAAGGCGAATGGCTGCGAGCCCAGGGCCACGAGTACGGCGTGACCACCGGCCGTCCGCGTCGTTGTGGCTGGTTCGATGCGGTCGTCAATCGTTATGCGGCTCAGGTCAACGGCCTGACCGACATCGTGCTCACCAAGCTCGACGTGCTTACCGGCCTGAAGGAAATCCCATTGTGCGTGGCCTATGATGTCAACGGCGAACGCCGCGACGATATGCCTACTGATCAGTCCGAATTCGCGGCAGCGAAGCCGATCTACGAATCCATGCCGGGTTGGGACGAGGATATTTCCCAAATCCACGACTTCAATGATCTGCCGAAGACCTGTCAGGATTACGTCAAGCGTCTTGAGGAACTGTCCGGCTGCCGTATCTCCGTGATCGGCACCGGCCCGCAGCGCGACCATATCATCCAGATCAATTCGCTGGTCGACTGACCGTCGGCAACGAGTTTCCCGGCTTGACTGGCAACGACGCGGCACATGATATCCGCCGGCTGATTCCGCGATTCGACCACTTGAAGTGGAAGATGGCGGCGGCCGGCATAGTCATTGGTCTGGTTTCAGGATTGCTGGTCGTCGTATACCGTCTCGGCATCGAATACGGCACGGATGCGTCCCGCTGGATATATGCGCGGATTCGCGAGACCCCGTGGCTGATTGCGCGTGGGCGGTTGCCGCGGTGGCGGCCGCGCTGGCGATCGCGTGGATGGTCGGCAAGGAGCCGATGGCCGGTGGCAGCGGCATCCCGCAGACCAACGGCGTGGTGATATGCGGCTTGAAGATGCGTTGGCAGACGATTCTGCCAGTCCGTTTCGTCGGTGGACTGTTGGGCGCGTTGTTTGGTCTGTCGCTCGGCCGTGAGGGGCCGTCCATTCAGATTGGTGCGTCGGGAGCGCAGTGTGTGTCCCACCGTTTGCGCGGCCACCGCCGTGAGGACATGCAGGAGCATTATCTGGTCACCGCCGGTGCCGCGGCAGGCTTGTCCGCCGCGTTCAGCGCGCCGCTGTCCGGCATGATGTTCGCTTTGGAAGGGGTGCATCGGAGTTTTTCCCCTGCGATTCTGATGGGCGCCACTGCCGCATCGCTGACCGCCGATTTCGTCTCGAAATACTGTTTCGGTCTGCGTCCGGTTTTGGATTTCGGTGATATCGGTCAGCTGTCGTTGGAAGAGTATGTGTGGCTGATTCCGTTGGGATTGGTGGCCGGTTTGGTTGGTTCGCTGATGAACCGCTCGTTGCTTGGCTTCCAGACGCTGTACGGCAAACTGCCGGCATGGAGCCGCCCGATGATTGCGATTGCGATCGCGTTGCCTGTCGGCATCTGGTTGCCCGACGTGCTCGGCGGCGGCTCGAATCTGATTGATACCGCCGAACATGCGCGCGTCGGCTTGGGAATGCTGTGTCTGCTGTTCGTGGCGAAGATGCTGTTCACATCCACGAGTTTCGGCTCAGGCGCGCCTGGCGGTATTTTCATGCCGATTCTTGCGGTCGGTTCGTTGGCCGGCGGCATCTGCGGTGAAGTGTTGCATCGAATCGGTGATCTGCCATCCGACGCAGTGGCGGTGTTTGCGGTGTGCGTGATGACGGGCACGCTCGCCGCGTCCGTGAAAACGCCGATCACATCGATTCTGTTGGCTGTGGAGATGTCCGGAACGTTGACGCACATGCTGCCGGTCGCTGCCGTCGCTTTCATCGCGCTGTTGGTGTCCGATCTGCTGCGCACCAAACCGATCTATGGGGAGTTGCTGGAGCGGTACGTGCGTGCGCAAGGCATGCAGATGGCAATCGCAAGCCATGTGGGCAGCGGCATTATGGAACTGCCATTGGAAATGGGGGCGATTGCGGACGGCAAGCGGGTGCGTGACGTGCGTTGGCCGTCTGGGTGTCTGATCATCGGCCTGCGTCGCGGCGAAAGCGAGATCGTGCCGCGCGGTGATACACGGCTGCGTGCCGGTGACTATCTGGTGGTGCTGTTCAGTGGCGAGGAGGAGCGCGAGGTACGACCTGCGGTGCGGCGGCTGTGTGATGCCCGGCTTGACTGAGCCTGGCTGAATTCGGCTGGACTCTGGATGTCCGAATCTGCGGAATCGGACATCAGGGTGCATACGTTGGCGCTCCGTGTAAACTCATATGCGTTAGGAAGGCGGCAACCGCGGCCCAGCTCGTTGTTGCACGGCCTATGGGCGGAACAACGCTGTCCGCGGGAGGCCAGTACAGGGGGAGCGCAATGGAATCGCAAGAACAATCGTCGGGAGACGTGGTGACTGTGGGTGAGGACTCGCATCCCATCACGCAGGCAATCGACACTGTTGAGGTGACGCATGCTGGTGCAACCACGCCCGCCGCTAACACCATGGATCCGCCTACGATTCCCCTGGCACCGATGAAACGTATGCAGGCGCGGTTCAATCCGCTCGCCGACGGACTGATGTATGTTGTGGTGTTCGTCGGTGGATTTGTTGGAGTCGGCTGTCGGCATGCGTTGGATATGCTTCTGCCGTCGGTCAGCGGGACGCCGTTCGTTGTGGGCACGTTTGTGTCGAATATGGTCGCCTGCTTCCTGTTCGCGATGCTGACCGAATTCATGGCGACCGCTTCGTGGCTGCGTCGCCGGGTGCGGCAGGTTGTCAGCCGTGGTGTTGGGCTTGGCTTGCTCGGTGGGCTTTCGACGATGTCCGGCGTGATGCTGGAAACGATGGAAGGTCTGCACGAGCGGCATATCGCCAGTGCGCTTGGCTATCTTGCGGGAAATTTTGCAGGCGGTTTGCTCACTGCCGCCGCCGGCGTGGTTCTGATGCAGGCACTGCTGTCACGGAGTACTCGAAAGCGGGTTCGGGGTGCGTTTTCAGCTGTTTCCGTGTCCGATTCTGCCGAATCGGACACGCAGGGCGTACGCCATGTGAAAGTGGCCGACGTGGCGCGTTCTGCCGCGCAGGCCGCAATGGAAGCCGCGCAGACGGCCCAGCAGGCCGCGCAGACGGCCCAGCAGATTGCACAGACGGGACAGGTTCCGCGAGTCGAAACACCAACCGTGCCGCCGACCGCCAGCCAGACTATGCAGACGGGCCGCGTTCCGCAGATTCCTCCGCTGGCCGTTCCTCAGCTGGCACAGCCATCGCAGCCGTTGCTGCGCGAGCAGGATACTTCAGACTTGGGGCAGCTGCCCGAGCCGATTCAGCAGTCGCAACCAATCCAGCAGCCCCAGCAGCAGTCGCAGCCGATCCAGCAGCCGGCTAACCCGCTTCCGCCCAGCTTCGAGCCCAAACCGATCACTGCGGAGATTTCGCTTATCGCCGACCCGGCTACCGGGGAGGTGCGCTGATGATGTGGATGATCTGTCTGTTCGGCGGTCTTGGCGCCATGGCCCGTTACGTGCTCGACGTGTCAATTCAACGAGGCTGGAATCGCGAGAATCGGAGAACGAACCGCAACTTCCCGCTATCCACGCTCGTCATCAACGCGTCGCCTCGCTATGCGCGGGCATCGCCATGATGTCCTACTATTCGCAATCGGTGGATATGGACACGGTCATGATGTTCGTTGTCGGATTTCTCGGTGGTTTCTCAACATTCTCCACGGCGCTCAACGAAGTGGTTTCATTGATTCGCCAGCGTCGTTTTACGCTGGCTCTGGGCTATGGAATAGCAACCGTCGCGGTGCCTCTCATTTGCGTGGCCACCGGTTTCGGCATTGCGCTGCTCGCCAATCCGGCGTAATTTCACGTTACGCGGACGGTCGCTGAGTAACATGAAAGAAATCTGAGCGCAACCGCCATCAAGGCCGCCAGCCCGGATGCGACGCTGGTGATTGCATTCGACCAGACCAAGCCGCTGCTGAAGGATGGCAAGGATATCCAGTACCAGGCCAGACCGGTATCGGACCGTTCAATAAGAACAATGATCCGAGCTCCGCGAACATCGGCGTCTACGCCTTCGACAAAGACAACAAGCCGGTCTTTGACCACACCCAGTCCGGCGACGTGCCGACCGACTGATCGCAATGTAGGTCATCATCAATACAAGAAGACGGCGCAAAGTGAGTGTGGATATCGCAAGCTTTGCGCCGTTTCTTTTGTTGTGCTGTGCTGCCGTTTCCGTGTCGTGGGCAGCATATGAAAATCAATATTGAAAATCAAGTAAAGGGGTAACCCCGTTAAGCGATATACACGCCGGACTGTCGAACAGGTTCGAGAGAATGTAAATGAATGTAATATCTCGCGAGAAGCGCACGGAAAGCGCGCGGCAAGCACGTGAGAATACAACGATGGAACAGTGATAACGGGGAAGGTGCGATCATGGTCGGCATGCGCGATGTGGCGAAGAAGGCCGGGGTGTCTCTGAGCACCGTCTCGCTGGTGGTGAACGGCAACGGGTATGTATCCAACGACATGCGCGACCGCGTGCGTAAGGCCATGCAGGCCCTCAATTACGTGCCGAACGAGCTTGCCCGCAACCTGTACCACGATCGCACGAATCTGGTCGGCGTCATCGTGCCCACCATCCGTCACCCGTTCTTTGCAACGTTTACCGCGCACCTGCAGCATGCGCTCTCCGCGCAGGGGCTGCGCACCATGCTGTGCTCCACCACCGACGAGACGGACGGCGAAATCCAATACGTCGATATGCTGCGCAGGCACATGATGGACGGCATCGTCATGTGCGCTCACACCTCGCATCCCGGCGATTATTGGACGTCCATCCACCGCCCGATCGTCGCATTCGATCGCGTGCTTGGAAATGGTATTTCGTCGATCGGATCTGACCACGAGCAGGGTGGGCGACTGATTGCGCAGATGCTGATTCGCAATGGCGCGCGCCATGTGGTGATGATTGGCGGTCCGCGCGATCAGTTCTTCGATCTGGCGGTCCGCGGCGAAGTCGAGGAGGGGTCGTTCGATTTGGGAAAGACCACGTTCCCGACGGTGCGCTACTACCTCACGTTGGAACAGGAATTGACCTCCGCGGGCGTGAAGTATGAGTATATCGAGGCCGGTGAGGTGATGGATTTCGCCGGCTATCATCGTGCGGTCAGCCGTGCGCTTGATGGGGTGGCGACCGACGGCGTCGATGCCGTGGTCAGCTCCGATATTGGCGCGGCGTTCTGCGTGCGTGAGGCGTTGAGCCGCGGAATTTCCATTCCCGACGAGCTGCAGGTCGTCGCCTATGATGGTACGTATTTGACCGATTTGGCCGGTATGAAGCTGACCGCGGTCGCACAGGATTTCTCGGCGATCGCGCAGTCGGCGGCCGACCATATGGTGCAGGCGATCGCCAATGAAGAGGCGGCTGCGGCCAACGCCTCGCGCAAGAACATCCCCAAGCCGTTCGAGCCGAACGTGCTTATTCCCATGACGCTGGTGCCAGGCGATACCACGCGTTGATGCTGCGCGTTGGAACGCTGGGTTGGGGTCGGACAGTCTGGGCTGCATAGAACACCGCATCAAACCGGTTCGACACGCGCATTCCGCTGTGTGACTGGACATTGACGCCCTTTTCGAGGTAATATCGAACCGGTTCGATACATACGTGAGTATGCAAATACGTAAACAACAAACAGGCAGACGCGCACACATTGCACCCGCACCCATGAACCAAGGGAGGTCCCATGAAAAACAAAGTGCAGCTCATCACCTACGCCGATCGCCTCGGCGACGGCACCCTCAGCTCGATGACCGACATCCTGCGCACCCGTTTCGACGGCGTGTATGACGGCGTGCATATCCTGCCGTTCTTCACTCCATTCGACGGCGCGGATGCAGGCTTCGACCCCATCGACCACACCAAGGTCGACCCGCGCCTCGGCGGCTGGGACGATGTCGCCGAACTTTCCAAGACCCACGGCATCATGGTCGACGCCATCGTCAACCACATGAGCTGGGAATCCAAGCAGTTCCAAGACGTGCTTGAAAAGGGCGAGGAATCCGAGTATTACCCGATGTTCCTGACCATGAGTTCCGTCTTTCCGAACGGCGCGACCGAAGAGGATCTGGCCGGCATCTACCGTCCGCGCCGGGTCTGCCGTTCACCCACTACAAGTTCGCGGGCAAGACTCGCCTGGTCTGGGTCAGCTTCACCCCGCAGCAGGTCGATATCGACACGGATTCCGACAAAGGCTGGGAATACCTGATGTCGATTTTCGACCAGATGGCCGCATCCCACGTCAGCTACATTCGTCTTGACGCCGTCGGCTACGGTGCCAAGGAAGCCGGTACCAGCTGCTTCATGACGCCGAAAACGTTCAAGCTCATCTCCCGCCTGCGCGAGGAGGGCGTCAAGCGCGGCTTGGAAATCCTCATCGAAGTGCATTCCTACTACAAGAAGCAGGTCGAGATCGCGTCGAAGGTCGATCGCGTCTACGATTTCGCCCTTCCGCCGCTGCTGCTGCATTCGCTGAATACCGGTCATGTCGAGCCGGTCGCGCATTGGACCGACATCCGTCCGAACAATGCCGTCACCGTACTTGACACGCATGATGCATCGGCGTGATCGACATCGGTTCCGATCAGCTGGACCGTTCGCTCAAGGGGCTCGTGCCGGATGAGGATGTCGACAATCTCGTCAACGCCATTCATGCGAACACTCACGGCGAATCGCAGGCCGCTACCGGTGCCGCCGCATCCAATCTTGACCTGTATCAGGTCAACAGCACCTACTATTCGGCGCTGGGATGCAACGATCAGCACTATATTGCGGCTCGCGCGGTGCAGTTCTTCCTGCCGGGCGTTCCGCAGGTCTACTATGTCGGCGCGCTTGCCGGCAAGAACGACATGGAGCTGCTGCGCAAGACCAACAATGGCCGCGATATCAATCGCCATTACTATTCCACGGCTGAGATCGAGAGAATCTGCAGCGTCCGGTGGTGAAGGCACTGAACGCGCTTGCCAAGTTCCGCAACGAGCTTGATGCGTTCGATGGCACCTTCTCGTACAGCGCCGACGGCGATATGTCCATCAGCTTCACGTGGAGGGCACGACCACTCAGGCCACGCTCACGTTTGAGCCGGGCCGTGGTCTTGGTGTGGAGAACACCGCGTCCGTCGCCACGCTCGAATGGCGTGATGCCGCCGGTGAGCACCGCACGGACGATCTGATCGCCAATCCGCCGGTCGCGGCCTGATTCAGCCTCGCCTGATCCGGTCGCTGCCTGACCGCGCATAAATCCATAAATCTGTAATCGTCCTTCCTGTCACCTCTCCTTCAGGAAGGAGATTCGCATTTTCGTTTTTCCGAGAAATCGTCTTATCGGGAAAACAATTTTCCCGGGAATCAGCTGAGATCCCAGCAAAAACGGGTAAGGTGAGCTTATGTCAAAGATGTCAAAGCTTTTCGATCAAGACAACATGTTTTTCTCCATTATGGGCGTGCTGTTCGATCTGATTATTCTCAACGTGCTCACGCTGTTGTGCTGCCTGCCGATCGTCACGGCCGGCGCATCGTTCACTGCGATGCACAGTGTGCTCTGGCGCATGGTCCGCCATGAGGAAACGTATGTGGCGCGCCAGTTTTTCGACTCGTTCAAGCGCAATCTCAAGCAGTCGCTGCTGCCGTGGCTTGCGTTCCTGCTGGCGGCGATTGTGCTGGTGGTCGACGGCATGCTCGCCCGGTCCATGGGTCGATGCGCGGGCCGCTGATGGCGTGCGTCGCGTTCATGGGATTGGTGATTATTGCGATTGCGCAGTACTTCTTCCCGCTGCTTTCTCGCTATGAGAATCCGACTTCCGAAACGTTGAAGAATGCGACGAAACTTGCGCTCGGCTTTTTCCCGCGCACCTTGTGCATGCTGGTGATTTTGGCCGCGTTCGCCGTGCTGTATGCGCAGTTTTTCATATATATGATTCCGCTGCTGATTTTGATGGGCGTCACGTTGCCGCAATACTGTTGCGCGTGGATCTACAACTGGATTTTCCGCCGTATCGACGGTGAGATCGACGCCAATGGGCGCAAGGTAGCGCAGTCCTGAAATTGTTTGCTCGTAAAGGCGTTCCGCAGATTGCAAGTTCCGCGGAACGGCCTTTACGCGTTTTCGTCGCCTTGAGTGTCCGATTCTGGAGAATCGGACAACCGGAACGTACTTTTGGGTGCGTGAATGTCCGTTTCTCCCGAATCGGACAACTACAGGTCAAAGTGGGGCGCTTGAATGACCGATTCTGGAGAATCGGACACGCTGGGGGCGGGATTAGCAGGGGAGGATGGTGGCGCTGCGGGCTGGGACGTGCAGTTGGGTGCCGTCGAAGCGTGCGGGGTTGCCGATGCTCAGCAGCGTTGGTTTCTCCGTTGGTTCTTGCGTTGGTTTCTCCGCTGGTTCTTGCGATATTTCCTGCGCCAAGCCGCCAGACAGCAGTTTCACATAGTCGCTCGGCAGTGTGCAGCTTGCGTCGGTGTTTGACGGATTGATGGCGACGACGATGCGCTCGCCACCTGCTTCGCGATTAATCTTGCTGCATGTTTCACAAGGTGTTTCACAGCTGGTTTCGTGTGCTGTTTCGCTGCGTTCGCCGTCAGTTGCGTCGCGTTCGGCTTCGCCGGCCTCGGAGCTTCTCGCATACACCAGCGGATACGCGTGATCTTCCGCGTAGAGGAACTCGATGCCTCCGTCGGCCTGCAGTGCGGGATGTGCCAGGCGTAGCGTGTTCAGTGCGCGTACGGTTTCCAGCAGCGAGTCGCTGCGTCCGGTCTGCGAAGCCACGTTCGGGCGCTCGCTGTCGGCATCGATCGGCAGATACAGATCATCGGGCCGGGCTGCGGAGAATCCTGCGTTGGTTGCGCAGCTCCATTGCATTGGTGTGCGCGATCCGGTGCGCTCGTATCCGCCTTCCTTGGATTTGAGCCCGTGCATGTAGCGCATGCCGATTTCGTCGCCGTAGTAGATGAACGGGCAGCCGGGCATGGTCAGCAGGAATGTGAACGCGAGCTTCATTTCATCGGTGGTCAAGGTGTCGCGCATGCGGATCATGTCGTGATTGCCCGACGGAATGCAGATGTATCCAGGCGTTCCGGCGGTGCTGGCAAGCATGGCCGTATATGTGTCCACAAACGCCTTGATGTCGCCGCTCGCATTGCCGACATTGTCGTTATTACAATTTGGATTGTCTCCGTCGACGACTGAATTGCCGTTGCTGTCGCACCCGCTGCTGCCCGCGCCGTCGCATTCGCTGCGTTCGCCGTCGTGTTTCGTTTCGGCAGTTTCGGCGCTGCCCGTAGCTTCGGAAGATCCGGCCGAAAAATACGGATTCTCGCGGAACAGGTCAAGATAATGCGACGGCCCGAAATGCAGCAGGAAGTCCATGTCGAATCCGGCGTGCAACGCCTCTTCGGGGTCACCCCATTCCGATACGAGCACCGCTTCCGGGTAGGTTTCGTCCAGATGCGCTCGCACTTGCTGCCACAAGAGTTTCGTCCAATAGTGGTCGGGGTCTTCCTTGACGAGGCTGCCTGCCATGTCCACGCGGAAGCCGTCCGCCCCCAGCCCGAGCCAGAAGTCCATGATGTCTTGGATGAGCAGCCGGCCCTGCACCGCTTCGGGGGAGTCGGCGGCGAACTGCCAGTCTTCGGTGACGGTGCCGAATCCGTAGTTGAGGCATGCCTGCGTGGAGAAGCAGTTCACGGCCGCCGCGTCGGGACGTTCCGCAATGCCTCCGAGGAATCCGCGGATCGATTCGTAGGGCGAGTTCAGATTCGGCGATTGCGTCATCGGTCGCCAGATGTAGCGGTCGGTCCATGCGTTGCGTTCGTCCTTGCCGGATTCGAGGAACCACGGATTGTCGACCGCGGAATGCCCGGGTACGAGGTCGAGCAGTACGTGCATGCCCAGTTCGTGCGCGCGCTCGAAGAGCCGCTGCAGGTCCGCGTTGCTGCCGTAGCGTTCAGCGGCTGTGTAGTAGTCGCGCACGTCGTAGCCGGCATCGTAGAACGACGAGTCGAAGCATGGGTTGATCCAGATCGCATTGCACCCCAGATCGCGCACGTATTGCAGTTTGTCGATGATGCCTTGGAAGTCACCGATACCGTCGCCGTTCGAGTCGTTGAATGATTGCGGATAGATTTCATAAAAGATTGCGTTGTTGAGCCAGCGTGCCATAAATCCTCCTGTTTTCGCGTCTTTGCTGTTGGTCTACCGATGTATCGCAACGTTGGAAACGTCGGTAATCGCTTTTCCGTCATTATAGCCCGTGAAGACACTTTTAGGGGTGTATGGAATGCCAATGTTTGCAATATGTCAATCGATTGACGCGACACGCCGACGGATGGCACTGTACACAAGGTTTCTCGAACCGGTTTGACAACTCTCGAACCGGTTTGATATCCTGTATACCAAGGACGGAGAGATTCCGACAACGCGAGTCGGGGATTCACCTTCCTTTATCACCTCATTGGGCAGGGCTGCTCGGTGAATAGTGGATAGAAAGGGATTGGAAAATGAGCAAGTTCTCTTCTTGGAAGAAGGCTGGCACCGCTATTGTTGCAACGCTGATGACCGTTGGCATGCTGGAGCATGCGGATCGTCATCCAGCTCCAGCGGCACCAAGATCACCATCTTCAACTCCAAGGTTGAAATCGAAAGCCAAATGGAAGACATGGCTGCGAAGTACTCCAAGGAAAAGGGCGTAGACGTTGAGGTCTACTACTCCAACGACACCGTCGCAGCGCATCTCGCCACCAAGTACGCATCCAAGGATCCGTACACCATCTCCATGGTCGACGCCAAGGACATCTACTCCTTGGCTGAAGAGCACGCCGTCGATCTGTCCGACCAGGATTGGGTCAAAGACACCGACTACGCCATCAGCATTGACGGCAAGACCTACGGCTTCCCGGTTTCCGTCGAAGCCCGTGGCCTGATCTACAATGCTGACGCCATCAAGCAGGTCACCGGTAAGGAATTCAAGCCTGAGAACTACAAGACCCTTGACGAGTTCAAGGATCTCATCGACGAGCTCAAGGCCGGCGGCATGGAATCCCCGACCGGTGTCATGAAGGAAGACTGGTCCCTCGCCGCGCACTTCCTGCCAGAAGTCTACGAGGAGCAGGAAGATCCGGACGCCTTCTGCCATGAGCTCAAGGACGGCAAGGTTGACCTCAGCTCCAACGCCAAGTGGAACTCCCTGATGGACTTCTTCGACGTGATGAAAGACAACAACTACGCCAAGTCCTCCGCCATCTCCGCCGAGCGTGAGGTGACCGAGCAGAAGCTGGCCGAGGGTGAAATCGCCTTCATGTTCGGCGGCAACTGGGATTGGTCCGTGCTGAACCAGTACGATTACACCGAGAACATGGGTCTCATGCCGGTTCCGCAGAACACCGATGACGGCTCCAATGAGAAGCTCGTCGGCGGCGGCTCCAAGTACTTCTTCATCGACTCCTCCGACAACACCTCCGACGAGCAGCGTAAGGCCGCCAAGGACTTCCTGAACTGGCTTGCCGAAGACAAGGCAGGTCAGGAGTTCATCTCCAAGGATGCCGCTCTGATCTCCCCGTTCAAGAACAACAGTATCGAAGCGGCCGATCCGCTGGGCAAGTCCGTGAAGTCCTATGCCGACGCCGGCAAGCTGATCGACAACTACAACTACCTGCCTGACGACCACTTCTCTGTGCTCGGCGCCGCCTTCCAGAAGTGGCTCGCAGGTGAAGAGGACCGTGCAGGCCTCGCCCAGGACATCCAGGACTACTGGAAGACCGCTAAGTTCACCGGCGCAACCGCCTGAATTTCCAAATAATGCACCATGATGCAGGGTCCGCCGCTTCCTTCCTGCGGCGGACCTTACATCCCCGGCACGTATGGGATCCATCATGAAACAGAATAAGCTTTCCTATAAAATCGGCCAGTTTCTGATGTTCGGTGGCCCGGCGACGATTCTTTCTTCGCCGTGGTGATCCTGCCGTTCTTCTATGGCCTCTATCTGACATTCACCAGCTGGGACGGCGTTTCGACAACGAAGCCGTTCGTCGGTCTCGAAAACTACAAGGCGGCTCTTGCCGACACCGCATATTGGCAGTCGCTTGGACGCACCTTCATCTACTCCGTCATCGCCGTCATCCTCACCAACATCGTCGCCTTTCTGCTGGCCTACCTCGTGACCAGCGGCATCAAGGGGCAGAACTTCTTCCGTGCGGGCTTCTTCATTCCGAACCTCATCGGCGGCATCGTTCTGGGCTACGTGTGGAAGTTCGTCTTCAACCGCGCCTTCGTGGCCATCGCCGAAGCAGCGACGCAAACAGACCACGCATCGCTGCTCTCCACGCCAAACGGCGCAATGTTCTGCTTGATCCTCGTTTCGGTCTGGCAGTACGCAGGCTACATGATGCTGATTTACGTGGCAGGCTTCATGAGCGTTGACCAGAGCCTGAAGGAAGCGGCCATGATCGATGGCTGCAACAAGGGCAAGGCCATGTGGCACGTGGTCATCCCGCTGATGCGCTCCTCCTTCGTTCAGTGCATCTTCCTGAGCACCACCCGTTGCTTCATGGTGTACGACCTGAACCTTTCGCTTACCAAGGGCGAACCGTTCAACCAGTCGGTGCTCGCAGCAATGCACGTCTACAACCAGGCATTCGTTTACAAGAACTATGGCACCGGTCAGGCGGAGGCGTTGGTCCTCTTCATCGTCTGCGCAGTGATCGGCATGCTGCAGGTGTACTTCGGCAAGAAGGGTGAGGTGGCAGCATAATGAAGGGTCAAACCAGCACTCGCACCAAGGTTCTGCATGCACTGATGATCGTCGTTCTGACGATTCTGCTGCTGCTGTTCATCGCACCGTTCATTCTGGTCGTGATCAACGTCTTCAAGACCAAGGCGGACATCAACACCGCTCCGCTGGCACTGATCGGCAAGCACGGGTTCACCCTGGAGAACTTCCCCAGGGCAATGGACAAGATGAACTTCGTCACCGTGTTCGGCAACTCCGCGGTCATCACCATCAGCGCAACCATACTGACCATCCTGTTCTCCGCGATGTGCGCATACGTGATCGTGCGCAACCCCTCGTGGAAGTTCGGCGGCATGGTGTTCGCACTTATGGTGGCTCCATGGTCATTCCGTTCCAGGTGCTCATGGTCCCGCTCGTGTCCGTCTACGGCGGCCTGCTTGACGTGTTGAACAGCCGTATCACGCTGATCCTCATGCACACCGGCTTCTCGGTCTCCCTGGCGGTGTTCATGTTCCACGGCGCGATCAAGACGAACATTCCGAACGAACTTGAGGAAGCCGCCAGCATCGACGGCTGTTCCAAGTGGCGCACCTTCTGGACGATCGTGTTCCCGCTGCTCAAGCCGACCGTGGCCACCGTGGCCATCATCGACGCCATGGCGTTCTGGAACGACTACCTGCTGCCGTCCCTGGTCTTGGGTCGCCGCGAGCTGTACACCATCCCGATCGCAACCCAGATCTTCTACGGCACCTACTCCAACGATATCGGCCTGATCATGGCGGCCCTGCTGCTGGCCATGCTGCCGATCCTCATCCTGTACCTGTTCCTGCAGCGCTACATCGTCGAAGGCGTGACCTCCGGCGCAGTCAAGGGCTGATCGAACGGTACGGAATCCGCAATCATAACTGAACAGACTCACACAACCGGTCCGGATGCGAAGCGATAATCGCATCCGGGCTTTTCTTATGCGATATCGATTCTTATGCGATATCGATATTGAGATTGCCATCGCATGTTTCTGCTGTCTGACAGGACGTATTGATATGGTTGATTTCGCCGAAAGAATCGCTCGAATGCACTGGTGCAGTGTGTCCGGGCGATTTTCATATGTGCTGAATATCGTGTGACATTTCGAAACGAGCGACGAAATAGAAGCAAGAACGAGAAGCGACGATACAAAACAGGAAAAACAGGAATAGAAATAAGAGATGACTGAAGACAATCAACATAATGCAGGTGAGCAGCAGACTCCAATGCAGCCGCAGCCGCTGCCGGGCCAGGTGTTCGTGCGCCCCGGCATCGATGACCGTCCCGATTACGAAAAAACGCTGACCGAAGAGACCAAAGCGGCCCTGAAGCGCTTGGCCGTACAGCAGAATCCGCGCGTGCCCGAGGCTTCCAACGAGCGTCCGGAAGTGCAGCAGACCCTCATCAACACGGAAGGCGGCTCCCCGCTGACCGCGTTCGCCCATCTCGACGCCGCCGTGCCGAACCTCGAATCGTCGTTCCTTGACCTGCGCGATCCGATGACCGCGCCCGACGGCACCACGCCCACCAAACCGCAGGTGCATCGCCTCACCGCCGGCTTCGCGCTTGGTGCGCTGCTGTTCACCGCGCCGATGGCCGCGCTCAACTCCGTGCTCATTCCGCAGACCATCAGCCGTCTTTCCGGCACCGACCGCGTCACCGATCTGGCGCTGCTCAGCGTCGTCGGCACGCTGCTGACATTCCTGATGAACGCGTGGATTGCCGTCGGATCCGACCATTCGTACTGCCCGCTGGGCCGCCGCACCCCGTGGATCATCGCCGGCACGGTGCTGACCGCCACGTCGGTGGCGATTCTTTCCGCATGCGATTTCATGCCGTTGGTCATCGTGTTCTGGCTGTTTACGCTGATCGGACATGCGATGGTATCGATGCCGCTGGCGGCCGCTTTCGGTGAGCGCGTGCCTGACAAGTTCCGTGATCGTGCGGACGCGTGGCGTGGCGTTGGCCAAGCGTTCGGCCAGGTGTTGGGCATTATCGCGGCCGTTTCGATTACGTGGGCTTCCGACGATTCCGGTTGGGATGGCACCACGCGTTTCGCCATGATGGTGTTTGCGTTGTGCCTGGTGGTGGCTGGTGTGGCTACGTTGCTGGTGTTGCCGTTTGAGGGTTCCAGCAGCTATTTGCCTCGTGAGGGTGTGAAGAAGGGCGATTATTTTTCGCAGTATCGTCCGCCGAAGGGCGCTCCGAAGTTCTTCATTGCGTTTGCCGCGCGCATGTTTGCCATCGCAGCCACTTCCGGCATTGCGATTTACCAGTGGTATCTTGCGCAGGATGGTTTGGGCGATGTTTCGCAGGTCACCATGTTTGGTTTGTCCGGAGCGGCTGCGGTTATGTCGATGATGGCCGTTGCCGCGTTCGTCGGCTCGCTGTTGGCTGCGCTGCTGCTTGGCCGCATCGCCCGCGCTTTCAAAGATTCCCGTATTCCCGCGATTGCCGCCTGCTTGTTATTTGTGGTTGCTGTGGTGCTTCCGTTGACGCCGATCGATAGTGCTATGGCGGTCGCGCTGTATGCGCTGTTTGCAGGTTTCGCGTATGTGGTGTATGACGGCGTGAGCCAAGGGTTGAATCTTGCGACGTTACCGGATGTGCGTTCCGTTGGTCGTTCGTTGGCTGCGTTCAGTTTGGCGAATACGTTCGGTTCGTTGATTGGCGCTGTCGTTTGCGCGATTGCGATTGCGGTGACTGGCGAGTATCTGCTGATTTTCGCTGTTGCCGCCGGTTGCATGGCTGTTGCGGGCGTGCTGACGTTGCTGCTGAAATGATTTGGATGACCTGAGATAATCCGAAAAACGAATATCAAATTCAAAATTGCGCGTCCACATAGTGAACCTTTAGTAGAAAGGGTCTGTGGACGCGCTTATCTTTACGGCTTAGTTCGAGCGGATAATCCGCCGAATACAAGACTTTGCGAAAGGAGGTTCGCCACGATGAACGGAATGGTTGCACGCGTACTGCTGTCCGCACGAATTATTATTCCGCTTTCGTTGGCGGACTGATTCGAGCAATGCAGCTTCAATCCCTCGCCAACGGAGGCAGGGTTTGAAGCGCGCAAAACACACACGTTGATGGCCCTGCATACTGCGGGGTCTTTTTGTTGCCGCCCACAAGGCGTAAGGCAACGAAATGAAGACTGCACACAAGAGAATAGAAGAAAGACGTTATCGGCGCATGTTGGGAGCCGGCAACGCATGACAGACGTAACAGGAGTAATCCAATGAGTGCAGTCGAAGCAGCCGCTGGCAAAGCGCAGGCAATGGTGCGCGATTCGGTGAAAACCGTGATCGCCGCTTCCATGGTCGGCACCGCCATCGAGTTCTACGACTTCTACGCATACGGCACCGCCGCTGCGAACTATTTCCCGAGGTGTTCTTCGGAGACACCACCAATCCGACTGTCGCACTGCTGGCCAGCCTGCTGACCTTCGCCATCGCGTTCATCGCACGCCCGCTCGGATCCTTGGTGTTCGGCCATTTCGGCGACCGCATGGGCCGCAAGACCACGCTGGTGGTTTCGCTGTTGACCATGGGCATCGCCACGTTCCTGATCGGCTGCCTGCCGACTTACAGCCAGTGGGGCATTGTGCTGTCGCCGCGCTGTGCCTGTGCCGTTTCGTGCAGGGCATCGGTCTGGGCGGCGAATGGTCGGGTGCCGCTTTGGTGGCCACCGAGAACGCTCCGGAAGACAAGCGCGCGCTGTATGGCTCCTTCCCGGAATTGGGCGCTCCGATCGGTTTCTTCCTGTCGAACGGTACCTACTTCCTGTTGGAAACGTTCAACGATGACGATGCGATGCTGGCATGGGGCTGGCGTGTGCCGTTCCTGCTGTCCTCGATTCTGGTGATCGTCGGCCTCGTCGTGCGAGTGCAGATGGAGGAGACTCCGATCTTCCGCATGGCCCAGGAGCAGAAGAAGGTCGTCAAGTCCCCGTTGACCGAAGTGTTCAAGAAGAGCTGGAAGGAAGTCATCCAAGCCACGTTCCTGGTGGCCGTCACCTACACGCTGTTCTACACGCTGGCAACCTGGTCCCTCGCTTGGGGCACCAAACCGTCGAGCAGGGCGGCGGAGACCTTGGTTTCACCAATCGTGAATACCTGCTCATGCTGATGCTTGCCATCTGCGTGTTCGCCGCGTTCATCGTCATTTCCTGCGTGAACGCCGATAAATTCGGCCGCAAGCGCGTGATCGTCATCTCGTCCTGCTGCCTCGTGGCATTCGCGCTGCTCTTCCCGTTCCTGCTTGATCCGTCGGTCGTCGGCCAGCGTAACTTCGCTGCCAACCTGCTGTTCCTATGCATCGGCTTCGCGTTGATGGGCACCGCATTCGGTCCGATCGGCGCGTTCCTGCCGGAGCTGTTCGACGCCAACGTGCGTTATTCCGGCTCCGGCATCGGCTACAACCTGGCCGCCATCGTCGGCGCGGCATTCGTGCGACCATCGCCACTTGGCTGTCCCACCACTGGGGTGTGCACTCCGTCGGTCTGTACCTCGGCGTGATGGCCGTGTGCTGCCTCGTTGCGGTGCTGAGCTGCAAGGAGACTAAGGATGTTGATTTCACCAAGTGATCAATCGCCAAGTGCCGTTTGACCGGCTATTCAGCGACGTGTCAAGATGACATCGACGGAAGCCTTACTAAAAACGTTTGACGCGAATATAACCACTATGTGAACGTCAGCAACCAATATAAAGAAAGCGGGACTAGAACAGTTCCGCAGGAGAGGCGGGAGTGATTCCTCGGACACAATCCGGGGGAGCAACATCCTAGGAATCACAAGCCGCTGCAACAACCGAACAAGTAACAGAAATCGAAAGATTTTTCGGGAAAAGTACAATCCCGAAGCGATAAAAGAAAATAAAAGGAGCGCCAATCATGGCAGCAACTATCTGGTACGAAAAGGACGCCGACCTGTCTGTGTTTGAAGGCAAGAAGGTGGCCATCCTCGGTTACGGTTCCCAGGGTCACGCCCATGCGCTGAACCTGCGCGATTCCGGTGTGGACGTCGTCGTCGGCCTGCGTCCTACCTCTAAGTCCGTGGAATACGCCAAGGAGCAGGGCCTCGAGGTCAAGCCTGTTGCCGAGGCCGTTGCCGAAGCCGACGTTGTGATGATCCTGCTGCCTGACCAGTACCAGGCCGCCGTATACAAGAAGGACGTTGAGCCGAACCTGAAGCCGGGCGCTGCTCTGGCTTTCGCCCACGGCTTCAACATCCACTACGGCTACATCAAGCCGTCCGAGGATCATCCGGTGTTCATGGTCGCCCCGAAGGGCCCGGGCCACATCGTTCGTCGTGAGTACGCCGCCGGCCGTGGTGTCCCGGTCGTCGTGGCCGTGGAGCAGGATCCGGATGGCAAGACCTGGCCGCTGTGCCTGGCTTACGCCAAGGCTCTGGCGCTCTGCGCGCAGGCGCCATCAAGACCACCTTCACCGAGGAGACCGAAACCGATCTGTTCGGCGAGCAGGACGTGCTCATGGGTGGCATCAACCACCTGTGCGATATGGGCTTCGATGTGCTGACCGAGGCTGGCTACCAGCCGGAGATCGCCTACTTCGAGGTGTTCCACGAGCTGAAGATGTTGGTGGATCTGGCCAACGAGGGTGGTCTGAACAAGCTCGCTGGAGCTGCTCCGACACCGCTCAGTACGGCGATTACACCTCCACCGTCATCACTGAAGAGACCAAGAAGCGCATGCAGTACCAGCTCAAGCGCATTCAGGACGGCTCCTTCGCCAAGGAGTTCATGGATGATCAGGCCGCTGGCGCTCCGAAGTTCAAGGAGCTGCAGGAAGAGTACAGCCACCCGCACCTGGAGACCGTTGGCCCGAAGCTGCGCGCCATGTTCTCTTGGAACAACCAGACGGACGCCGATGCCGATATGGCCGAGTCCTTCAACGGCAAGATCGCTCGTACCCAGGTTCAGTGATTTCGCTGTAGCGGCTGCATGTTAAGGGCCGCTGAATAACGTAGTAGCGCAATACGCGCGAAACGTGTTGGAAGCCACCGTCTCACCGCGGTGGCTTCTTTTTGTTGCTGTGTTGTTTTATGACCGGGATATCTCGTATGCGGGATCGCAGTACTGATTGTCGGGGGAGCCGCACGGCTAGGCGGTGGCCCACTTTGTGGACTCAATGCTTATTTAGGAAGGGACGGGAGTAGGATAGACCCCAGTTTGCAGGACAAAATCCATGCACAAAAACACGCGAATTCATCTGCGAATGGTAGAAACCCGAACGCCGGGAGGCGTTCACCCCACTACATAAAAGGAGTGCCAATTACAATGGCTGCACAAATCTGGTACGAGAACGACGGCGATCTCTCGGTCCTCGAAGGCAAGAAGGTTGCCATCATCGGTTACGGTTCCCAGGGCCATGCTCACGCTCTGAACCTGCGCGATTCCGGCGTTGACGTCGTCGTCGGCCTGCGTCCGACCTCCAAGTCCGTCGAGCACGCCAAGGAGCAGGGCCTGGAAGTCAAGTCCGTTCCGGAAGCCGCTGCTGAGGCCGACATCATCATGATTCTGGCTCCGGATCAGTACCAGCGCACCATCTGGGCCAACGACATCGAGCCGAACATCAAGCCGGGCGCAGCGTCGCCTTCGCTCACGGCTTCAACATCCACTACGGCTACATCAAGCCGTCCGAGGATCACCCGATCTTCATGGTCGCTCCGAAGGCCCGGGCCACATCGTACGTCGTGAGTACGCCAACGGTCGTGGCGTTCCGGTCGTCGTGGCCGTGGAGCAGGATCCGCGCGGCGACGCTTGGGACATCACCCTGGCTTACGCCAAGGCTCTGGGCGCTCTGCGTGCAGGCGCCATCAAGACCACCTTCACCGAAGAGACCGAGACCGATCTGTTCGGTGAGCAGAATGTGCTCATGGGCGGCGTGAACAAGCTTGTTGAAATGGGCTTCGAAGTCCTCACCGACGCCGGCTACCAGCCTGAAATCGCCTACTTCGAGGTCTGCCACGAGTTGAAGATGCTCGTCGACCTCATGAACGAGGGCGTCTGAACAAGGCCCGCTGGTCCTGCTCCGACACCGCCCAGTACGGCGACTACACCAACACCTGCATCGACGAGCACGTGCGTGAGCGCATGCAGTACCACCTGCAGCGCATCCAGGACGGCTCCTTCGCCAAGGAGTTCATCGAGGACCAGGATGCTGGCGCTCCGAAGTTCAAGGCTCTGCAGGAAGAGTACGGCAACGTCCGCATCGAGACCGTCGGTCCGAAGCTGCGCGCCATGTTCTCCTGGAACAACGGCAAGGATGACGATGCTGATATGGCCACCTTCACCGGCAAGATCGCCCGTGGCTGATGTGCTCATTCGGCTAATCGCTGAGTCTTTATGAAAGACCGCTGCCTCACGGTGGCGGTCTTTTTGTATGTTCTGTCGCATATTGCTCTAGGATAGACACGTACGGTTTCTTACGGTTTTTCTATAGGAAGAGATGTCATGGTCACTGCGACTGGTCCTGCTCCTGGTTCTGAAATGACAACGTCGGTTGAATCTACCGATGACCGTAGCACGGCAGGAGTTCTGCACGTCGCCGCGATTTTCGCTTCGCACATGGTATTGCAACGCAACAAGCCCATCGCTGTGTTCGGTGCATTGGATGCCGATTGCGCCGGACTTGAGGTTTCCGCGGAAATCCGCGATTTCGATGGTTCCGTGATCGTGCAGGCGCACGCGTACGCCTCCAAAGAGATCAAGAACAGTTTTTCACCGTGGCGCGTCATGCTGCCGGCACAGCCCGAAGGTGGCCCTTACACGTTGCGCGTCACCGCAGGCAACGATTTCATCGAATATTATGACGTGCTTATCGGCGAAGTATGGCTGGCCGGCGGTCAAAGCAATATGGAACTTGAATTGCGCAACAGTGAAGACGCCGAGGAAGCCCTCGATAACTGTGCCGATCCGCTCCTTCGTTTCTACAATGTGCCGAAAACCGGTGTGATCAATCGCAACGCCGAACATGCGGCAAGCTGGCAGGAATCATCGCCCGAAAATAGTGGCGTGATGAGTGCCGTAGCGTACTATTTCGCGCGAAACTGCGTGATGAACTTGATTCCGACCTTCCAATCGGCATTATCGACTGTTATATCGGGGGTACGTCGATTAGTTGTTGGATGAGCGAGGACGCACTGAATTCCAGCGAATCCGGGCGCGGCTATCTTGCGCGCTATGAGCAGGCGGTCGCCGGTAAAACGCAGGAACAGTTCGATTTGGAGTATAGCGAATGGCAGTCGCGTTCTGATACGTGGAATGCGTCGATTGCTGCAGCTCGTGAAGCCGATCCTGATGTGACGTGGGATACGCTGACCCAACAGTATGGCGAGTGCCCGTGGCCGCCGCCGATGACGCCGACTTCGCAGTGGCGTCCGGCTGGCCCGTTCCATGCCATGCTGGAGCGCATTGTGCCTTACTCCTTGGCTGGATTCCTGTGGTATCAGGCGAGGAAGACGAGCCGTATTGCGGATCCTACCGTGAGTTGCTGGGCATGATGATTGGTGAATGGCGTGCGCTGTGGAGCGAAAGCCTGCCGTTCTTGATCGTGCAATTGCCGCAGTGGATTGACAAGAAGGTCGACGAGGGTGACGGCGATCCGATGCTGTGGCCGGTGTTGCGTGAGGCCCAGTGGGATGCCGCGCAGTCCATCGACAATGTGTTCGCCATCTGCACTATGGATTGCGGCGAATACAACAACATTCATCCGGTTGATAAGCGTACGCCGGGTGAGCGTCTCGGCAATTGTGCGCTTCGCCAAGTGTATGGTATGAGCCGTATTCCGGTGTATGGCCCGACTGTGCTGGGTTTCCGCTGCGACGAAGGCGGCCGCGTACGCCTGTTCTTCCGGTACGCGCACGGCCTGCATTTCAGCGGCACTACGCCCGACAGTTTTGGTGACGAGTTCGCCAAGAGCCTGCCCTCGTTGGTGCGTCTGCCGGAACGTTCCGGTTTCGAGCTTGCCGGTGCCGATGGTGTGTTCCATCCGGCCTACGCCGCGATTTTCGTGGATTGCGATATTGACGATCTAGTCAACGCAAAGGTCAACGTGGTCGACTATAACGCTACGGAATTCGGTATTCCGATCAACAGCCGCAGTATCGGCACAATTACGTTGGCCACGCCGGAAGTGCCAGCGCCGGTGATGATGCGCTACGCATGGCGTAGCTGGGGCCCGGCACCGTTGTTTAATGACAATAAGCTGCCTGCTCACCCATTCAAGCTGGACCTGACCGATCACACCGACTCTGATCACGCTGAATAATCGCGTTGAATGATTGTCGATAGTTAACAATGAATAGCGTGCGATTGCTGTGCTTATAGTGTGCTGCAATCGCACGCTTTATATTGCGATTGAAGTCCTGCTGATCGCACGTCAGTCAAATACGAATCAAATACCAGTCAAATAAAAAATCGTTGAAAAATCAACGTTTCTGCGATTTGTGTCACTGAAAACGCAGAAACGAATCAAATAAAATGCGCTGCACTGCGAGCGCATAGGCTATTGCCAGAGGTTCGGGCCGAATGATTCCAGGTATGCGGTGAGTTCGGCCGCCATCTGCTCGTCTTCCGAAATGCGCGGGTGACCATCCGTACCGCAACCGTTGCGTGAATACAAGAAATGTTTCACGTGAAACTCGCCCTCAGCGCGAAGCGTATCGCGGCCGTTGCCGTGGAAGATGGCGTGGAACTTACCGTCACGACCAAGAGCTACGTGCGCGACCTGTTCTGCATGGCAGACAAGGTCGACGTGAAGGCTTCGGTGGCCGAGGGCATGGTCTCGCTGCTTCCGGGCGAAAGCGTCATGCTGCACATCGCCACCGCCGATGTCGCAGCGCTTGCGATCCGGGTGCGTTCGCAGCCGCCAACGTGCCGCGTTCCGCCAACGATCTGAAGCGTGAATGGTGAGATTCCGCGAATGTGCCTTCTAGTGAAGCGGTAGAAGAGTGGATAGAGGACTACTGAAATTTCAGTTGACGTGTTCGGTTGAGTAAAAACATAAGTTGAAGCGCCGCCAACCTTAAGAAACGAAAGTGTTGTGAACGCTGACTTTTCAAGAGGTTGGTCGGCGCTTTTACTGTACGATGTAGATGAACCGTTTAAGTTGCGATTTAAGTTAAGAAGAAGGACACGGACATGCCTATTCAAAAAAGCAAGGTGACGATTTTTGACGTTGCCAAGGCTTCGGGAGTCTCTAGTAGCGCCGTTTCGTATGCGTCAACGGCAAGTCTGGTGTTTCCGATGTGACTCGAGACAAAGTGTTGAAGGTCGCACACGAACTGGGATGGAAGCCGAATGGCGCGGCACAGGCGCTGGCCAAGGCGAAGACGCAGCGCGTGGGTCTAGTGCTGGGTTACGACCCGAAGCTGCTTTCCGTCGAATCCTACATGATGGAACTTATTTCCGGTCTTGGCGCCGAGCTGGAAAAATACGATTATTCTCTGCTGGTACGCATGGCCGTGGGTGAGGACGCGAAGCTTTCGATCATCGATGATTGGATTGCTACCGGCAACGTCGACGCATGCTGCTCGTCAATGTCGAGCTTGGAGACCTTGCGTTGCCTTGCTTGAGGAGCATGAGGAGATGCCGGTGCTTGCCATTGCCGATGCCTCCGTGGTCGGCAATCTGTCGAGTCTGTCAAGCGCCGACGCCGATGCCGTGCGCCGAGCGGTGCGATACCTGTATGATCTCGGGCATCGTCAGATCGCCCGCGTCGGCGGTCCCGAATCGCTTGCGCACTCGTATATTCGCGATTCCGCCTTTGCGGACGTCGCTTCCGAGCTGGGCATGCGTTATCGTTGCCTGCACACCGACTACACGCCGGAAACCGGTCGCGAGGCCACGAAGCGCCTGCTGGCGTTCTCTGAGCATCCGACGGCGATCATCTACGACAATGATGTGATGGCGTTGGCTGGCCTTGGCGTGGCAGCTTCGCAAGGCATCAAAGTACCGGAGGAAATCTCCATCATGTCGTGGGATGATTCCCTCATGTGCACCGCGGCGTATCCGAACCTGACCGCCATGGGCCGTGACGTGGTCGATACCGGTAAGCAGGCCGCCGGATTGCTGCTCAAGCTGATCGGCGGCGAGCGTGTGGGGCATCTGATGGAAGGGCCGTACGAATTGCGTGCCCGCGCTTCGACGGTCCCGCTCCGGCAGCGGAATAAGATGCGATGATGAGTTAATGCGATGATGAATTAAAAAATTGCGATTGCGCATTTGCTGCGCCCCGACAAGGGCAGGATGAAAGCGAGCAGCGAGCCGGTCGCGGCGATCGCCGCAAGGGTTATGCCATACAGGATTGCGACGGTGTTGCCGGACTGCTTCGACAGGTACCACAGGTCGAACGGCGCGAGTCCCCAGAACAGCCCGGGAATCGCGGATTGGAAATCAAAATCTGAAATCTGAAATCGTAATCTGAAATCAAAAAGCGCCCGTGCCCCTTGCTTGAGGCATGGGCGCATTGTTGCCTTACGACTTCAGGCGCGCTTCTGTGTGATCTGATAGGCGGCGAACAGCACGACCAGCCAAATCACGCCGGCGACCACTGCGATGCGATAGCTTGCGGAGAAGCACATCAGCACCACGACCAGCAGCATGAACGCGATCACCACATACGGCGTCACCTTGGCGAACGGCAGCTTGAACGCAAGTTTGTCAAGTGCTTCCTGGCCCTTCAATCCCTTCAAATCATTCGGACCGTCGCCGGCGGCGACAACGCGACGGAACTTAATTTCCGTAATCATGATCATGATCCAATTAATCGCAGCGGCAATCGTGGCAATCGACATCAAATAATTGAACGCGAAATCAGGCCACACGAACACCACCACCACGGCGATCGCAATGATGATGGCCGACGTGATCACACCCCCGACCGGAACGCCGCGCTTGTTCAGGCGGCCCAGATACGCGGGCGCATTGCCCTGCTTCGCCAACGAATACAGCATGCGCGAGTTCGCGTACAGGCCGGAGTTGTACACGCTCATCACGGCGGTCAAGCACACGAAATTCAGAATGCCGGCGGCCGCATGCACGCCCACCGAGTCGAAAATCTGCACGAACGGGCTGGAATTGCCGTCGATCGTGCTCCACGGCACCACGGCCATAATCACGCCGAGCGCGCAGATGTAGAACACGAGAATACGCCAGATAATGCCGTTCGTGGCCTCGGGATGGTGGTGCGCGGATTTTCGGTTTCGCCCGCGGTGATGCCGATGAGCTCGGTGCCGCCGAAGCTGAACATCACCACGACCAGCGCCATCAGCAGGCCGGTCCACGTGCCGTCCGCATTGCGAGACATCAGGCCATGCGGCAGGAATCCGCCGTCAACGGTAAACCAGTTGGCGAACGACGCGCGAATGCCCGAAGCGGTCGGCACATTCGCGATGATCACATACAAACCGCCGAAAATCATGCAAGCACGGCCACGATCTTGATGATGGCGAACCAGAATTCAAATTCGCCGAACTTGTTCACGCCCATAAGATTCAGCGCCGCGATGGCCACCAGGAACACCGCCGCCGACACCCACTTCGGAATGTTCGGGAACCAGTAATTCACGAACGAGCCAACCACGGCCAACTCCACCATGGCCACGAGCACGTAGTTGAACCAGTAATTCCAGCCGGAAATAAAGCCGGCTCGCTTCGACCAGTACTGCGTGGCGTAATAGCTGAACGCGCCCGCCTTCGGATCCTCGACCGCCATTTCGGACAGGGCGCGCACGATCAGGAAAATCGCCAGACCGCCGATCAGATAGGCGAGCAGAATGGCCGGGCCCGCCAGCTGAATCGACTCGCTGGAACCATAGAACAGGCCGGTGCCGATCGCGCCGCCCAATGCGATCAATTGAATATGACGATTCTTCAAAGACTTGCGCAGCGTCGGCGGAACCGGCACATCGTCGGTTTCGCGCGGTTTCTTCGCAACGGTTGCGTCGCTCATGAATGCTTCCTCTTCTTGGGTGCTCGGCAATATTCGGCAAATTCGGCAAAAGTTTGGCGATCTTGGCGATGTTGCGTTCGGCAGTAGTGGTAGGTGACGCGCCTATGGTTTTTGGTATGGCGCGTCTTCCCCGATTGTAGCTGTAGCGCGTGGATTCGGTTTCATAGTGTTCAATAGTTCGATAGTTCAATAAAATGAAGGTTTTGGGAGCAATGGTTGGTGCTGCTTGAGCGCTACGGGCTGGAGGTCGTCATGGCATTCATCAAAGACATGGTGCGTATGTGGTTGCATGCGTGGAAGCGATTCATCTCCATCGCACTGATCTCGTTGCTGGGCGTTGCCGTGCTTACGGGCATTTACGCGGGTTGCCGAGACGCTTTTCTTGCGACGGATCGTTTTTTCGACACCCAAGGATTGCACGACATTCAGGTGTTGTCGACGGCCGGATTGACCGATGACGATATTGCCGCGCTCCGTAAGATTTCCGGTGTCGCGAAAGTGCAGGGCGAACGTTCGCAAACCGTGACCGTCGATCTGAACGGCAAAAAACCGTGACCATGCAGGAGATCGGCACGAACGGCATTGACCAGCCGTATTTGCAAAGTGGCCGTATGCCTGAAAAGTCCGGTGAGATCGCGGTGACGCGCAAATTCATCAAGGATTCCGGATATAAAAAGGGCGACCATATTACGGTGACACCGCAGGATTCGGCGTCTTCTTCTGTGTCCGATTCTGCAGAATCGGACACGCAGGATGGCAAAAGTGCCGCACGGGTGACCGATTCTGGTGAATCGGACAATCAGGCACCGAGCTTCCCCACCGAACTGACTATTGTGGGCGTGGTGCTTGACCCGCAGGATCTCACCAATCCAGACGGCTATTCGGGTACGAACGCGTTCCGTTCCTCCGCCACCAGCGACTACACGTTCTTTGCGCCGTCCGACGGTGTGACCGGCAGCATGTACACGGCCGTCACCATTCTCGTGAAAGGCGCCGCCGACAAGGACTCGTTCAGTGACGTGTACGACGACACCGTCAGCGAAGTAGCTGACCGCATCGACGGTACGGTGCGAACCAATCGCCAGAAAGCGCGTCATCAGGAACTACTCGACGCTGGAACCAAACAAATCGACGAGGCGAAAGCGCAAACCGACAAACAGTTCGCCGCAGCGCAACAGCAGATCGACAGCAATCGCAGCCAGCTCAATCAGCAAATCGACCAAATCGTCAATATGCAGGCGGGCGCGGCTGCAGGATCCCTCGACGAAACAACCCGTGAAACACTACGTGAAACGGTAATTGCCGCAAGCCCGCAATTAGCGGAAGCCCAAGCGCAACTCGACCAGGCGCAATCGAAATTGGACCAGCAGAAAAAAGACACCGAACGGACACTGCAATCCAAGCAAAACGAGCTGGAAGACAGCATTCCGCAAGTGCGTTGGTATGTGCAGGACCGGTCGCAAATCGGCGGATTCAGCTCGCTGAAATCTGATCTGGAATCCATCCAATCGCTGGGCAACGCATTCCCGATCGTGTTCTTGCTCGTGGCGGTGATGATGAGTCTGACCGCCATGGCGCGCATGGTCGAAGAGGATCGCGGGCTGATCGGCACATACATAGGGCTCGGCTACGGGCGTCTTGCGGTCGCCTCACGATACCTGTTGTTCGCGCTGTTCGCCTGCCTGATCGGCGGTGGACTCGGCCTGATCGCAGGCTTCCTTGGCATTCCGGCGTTCCTGCTCGTCGTATTGCGAGGCTTGTATGTGATGCCGGACGTACGCTTGGCATACGACTGGCTGTATGGAACGGCCGGAGTCGCGCTGTTCGTGGTCGGCGTGCTTGCCGCAACCGTGTATGCGTGCGCGCAGGAAATGCGACAGAAGCCGGCCAGTCTCATGCGTCCGAAAGCGCCGCGTGCAGGATCGCGCATTCTACTGGAGCGTATCAAGCCGTTGTGGAATCGCATGAGCTTCCTCGGCAAAGTCACGGCACGCAACATTTTCCGCTTCAAATCGCGCCTGATCATGACGGTCGGCGGCGTGGCCGGCTGCACCGCGCTGATTGTGTGCGGACTTGCGATCAACGACACCGTTGCCGCATTGGGCGCGAAACAGTATCAGGACGTGTATCAGTACGATTTGATGGTGGTCGCGAACGATGATGACGCTGATGCGATGCGGCAGAAGTCGCTTCGGATGGTCGCGTCACGTCGAGCATGGACGTGCGCGTTGAATCGGGTGATTTGACCGGCGATTCGGGGAGCGAAAGCATTCAGCTGGTTGCCGTGCCCGACAGTGAACGCAGCGAGTTCGGCAAGATGGTCACGTTGCAGCCGGTGCGCTCCAGTTGGGTGGATGGTGCGGCCGATACGGTAAGTCTGGGCGATGACGGCGTGATCGTATCGCAGTCCGCGGCAAGCGCGATGGGCGTCAAAGCGGGCGGTATGGTAACGCTGACCAACGGTGACGATATGCAGGCCGAAGCGCATGTCAGCGCGGTGATCCGCAGTGTGATCGGATCGGACGTGTATGTGAGCGAAACCTATTATCGCCAGCTGTTCGATACTGCTGCATCCGGCACGTCTTCCGCATCTTCCGCGTCCGATTCTGGAGAATCGGACAATCAAAACGGCGAATCCGGTACCTCGAATGGCGCATCGTCAAACGGCCAACAATTGGTGTGGAACGCCATGTATGCGAAGCTCAAAGGTTCAGGCGAATCCCAGGCCGCCTATGCGGAAAAGCTGGAAGACGACGATGCGGTCATGAAAGCCGTGAGCTGCGCGCACATGGCGGAAAGCTTCAAATTCGATCTGATGGGTGCGGTGGTCGCGCTGATCGTGGCGCTCGCGGGCGGGCTCGCGCTCGTGGTGTTGTTCACGCTCGCCAACACCAACGTGTCAGAACGTGAACGCGAGATGGCCACGCTCAAGGTGCTCGGATTCTTCGACAAAGAGGTTCACCACTATGTGAACCGTGAAATGATGGTGCTCACCATGATGGGCGTGGTGCTGGGCTTGCCTCTCGGCCGTTTCGTCGGCGGATTGCTGACGGCTGCGTTGAATATGCCCGCACTGTATTTCGAAGTGGAATGCACGCCGTTGAGTTATGTGATCGCGGCCGGCGCGACCATGGCTTTCGCGCTGCTCGTGCAGTTGTTCGTGAATCCGGTGTTGGATCGTATCGACCGATTAGTTCGCTCAAATCCGTCGAATAGGCGCATGTCTGAATGTCCGATTCTCCAGAATCGGACAACTAGACGGGTAAAAGTGCGTTACGGTTGTCCGTTTCTCCAGAATCGGACACTTAGAGTGCCGGAAAGGCTCGGATTCGCGTTTCAGTTCTTCGGATAACGGTAGTTGTGTGGCAGTTGCGTGGTGAGCTGCGGGTCCAGGCCGAGTTCCTTCAACTGCCGGTCGATTTCGCGGCGCGCACGTTTCACAAGTTCGGCTCGATATTCATCGCCATGTCCCATCGTTCCCATCTTCTCCAGTGCGTCCAATGTTTCCGCCATACGCTTGAGCCGGTCCTGATGGTGCAGCAGCGCACGCACCTGCGCATGTTCGTGCACGATCGTCCGCCAATCGGATGGTGTGTGTGCAATCTCCCGAACCGCGGTGACCGGATGTACGTCGGCCACCTGATATGTGATCGAGCCAAGCAGCGGCATTAGGAACACCGTAATCGCGCCGGCTGCGACCAGTGTTGACGCGGTGTCGCCTTGCATGGTGCCGACCTTCACCGCCAGTGACGTGACGGCGACGATGATCGGCAGCGCTGTCGTGCAATACAGCGCTACGGTGACGCGATGATGCGATGACAGCGGATTCTCGCGTTTGTCGAGCGATAGCGCAACATATACGGGCACCGCGCGAATCAGCATGAGCATTACGATGAACGCGACGAGCAGCGCGGGTCGGCCTGCCACGCGCGCACGTTGATCGCGGCTCCTGACACCACGAAAAACACAGGAATAAGGAATCCGTAGCCGACGCCTTCCAGTTTCATTTCCAGCGACTTGCTGCCGTCGGGGATGATGTAACGCAGGATGAAGCCTGCGGCGAACGCGCCGAGCACCGCGTCAAGTTCGAACAGTGCAGAAATGGTGACAAGGAAGATGAGCAGGAATGTGGTCAGTCGCAT
>ENA-OQAS01000036-OQAS01000036.1-human-gut-metagenome-genome-assembly--contig:-NODE-36-length-65255-cov-3.059682_pt1 | contig 65255 bp, 74 predicted proteins | sample MGYA00242733_ERZ504523 | MGnify/ENA primary metagenome ERZ504523 (study PRJEB26092, sample SAMD00036239) | human gut metagenome | host: Homo sapiens | study: EMG produced TPA metagenomics assembly of...
GGCGGTTATTGTGCTTTTGAAGGGAATGCCTGCCAGTGGGGGGGTGATGGCACTGGATGGAAAAGTGGTGGTGGAGGCCAGATATCAGAAGGTGGAGATAGAAAAGGATGGAACGGTGCATCTGCCATCATTCCGGGTAAGGTAAAGACCATCAAACTTTGACGGATATTGAATTGTTTGGGTATGGAGTGGGTAAATTTCAGTATATCACGGGTGTTTGATGAGGAGAGCAATTAGTGTAAAATAGTTTTTACGCCTTGATGTTATAATCTTTACATAAAAGAAAACAATTCTACCGTTGAAGCTCTTACGTGGGATACCGCTTTCAAGAACATAAACGAACCAAGCGGATGGGCCATGAAAGGGATACATGAAGAAGCCTACCAATAAATCCGGCATCAATTGACATAACAAAATCGGATAACTGAAAAATTATCCGCTTTTAGTTTCTTTATTTCGAAAGAAAGATATATATTTGCAACGCTTTTTCAGAAAAGCACCCGATATTGCAGAAAAAACAGTTGCCGAAATGGCTCAGTTGGTAGAGCAATTCATTCGTAATGAATAGGTCCCGGGTTCGAGTCCCGGTTTCGGCTCAAGAAGCGGTATTCTACCGCTTCTTTTTTATTTTATATAGTTCTCTTTTTCCATATAATAAAGCCCTTCTCCACGGTCACCATTCTCTAAATCAGTTAACTCTACTTTAAATATTCGGTAGGGGAGAATATTTTTCTGGTGTTTGGGCATATCCACGGTCAGCAGATAGGCATTACCGTATTCAGTAGCATTGAAGTACTCTTTTATCTCTTGTTTCATCAGAACAGGTACTTCTTCTCCATCTATCCAAACGATAGCTTTTAATTTGTCAGCCGATGGTGCCAGCAAAACGCCTTTGGCTTGTTTGCTTAAACCTGTTTGCTCAATCTTGCTAAGATCCTGTGCATGTACAAGTGAGGATTTTTCTTCTTTTTGCCATTGCAGGGTGCGGGTCAGACTCATGGGTCGAACATATATCTGATAGGTGGGCATGCTCCAGGGATGTGGAAAATACGTAGTCCATAGACTTCCATACGATGATAGCGAATGTTGAGAGTGGTATCACGATCGGCAATGAAATTCCATGCCCAAAATTCGAGACGTTGGTCTTTTTCCGCTAGTCCGGGTTTTACGGTATGTGGTAGGTAGACATATTGATAGCCCCCATACTTTGATATTTTCCTTTAGGAATACGGGTGGTGTAGTATCCGTTTTTGTCAGTGATGGCTTGTTTAATGTCATCAAAAGAAGGGCTCTGCCAAAAGATGGAACAACTGTCAATGGGTTGTCCGTTATAATCTGTTACTTGTCCGCGTATGGTTACTGAATCCCGTTGTTGTGCATATCCAGCAGAATAAAGAAAAAATAGGATAAAAAGGAGAATCAATTAGGAATAAAAGGTGTTTTCATTATTTTATCTGTTAATTGTGTTTTTAATGTGTATCTTTTTCACTTCTCACCACTTCCCATCCTTTGAACTGTATCAGGACTTTATGTAACGTGGTTCCTTGAGCCAGATACAGCACTTTTCTTCAAAATTATCATAATAAAAAGAAGCGTAATCCTTTATGAACACGTAGAGGACAACATTGCAATAAGTCTCAAAACATTTTTCCAGTCTTTCCAATGAAACCCCTGTCTTTGAGAAATCAAAATAAATCATCTGGAAACGGTTGCGCTGGTCGGTGGAATTCTTACCTATTCATAGTCCGCTGAATAACTTTCGAAACGGTCTTTTTGCAAAATGTCATAGTAGGCTTTCATTATGCTTAGGAAAAGGCTTTTTCCGAAACGGCGCGGACGTATCATAAAGATATAGCTGGCTGTATCTTCAATCAGGGGCAAATACATGGTCTTGTCCACATAATAATAATTTTCAGTCCGCATCCGCACAAAGTCCGAGATGCCGTAAGGGATTTGAGGCGCTTTTTTTGTTTCCATCTTTCTTCTTCTCTTTTTTATAGCTATACAAAGTTACACCATTTTTTCTGATACCCGGCATGGAAAGGGCTGTTTTTTCCACTCTATTTCGAAACGTTGGCAAAAGCACCGCGCAGCTTCCTCTTTTCGAAGGCAAGGCCGCGCAAGATTTCGGGGTGCAAAGCATCTCTTCTTTGAATACATGCTGTAAGAGAAGCGGTAAAGATATGCATGAAATTGTTGGAATCAGACTCACGTTGCCATATTATGAATCATATGCTTCTTCGTGCACTCCCTTCACGGCCCGTCCGCTTGGTTCGTTCATGTTCTTGAAGGCGGCGTCCCACGCAAGGGCTTCGGCTGTAGAACATGCCACACTGGGCACGCTTGGCACGCTGCGGGCTGCGCTTTCACTGGGAAAGTGCTCCTGGAAGATGCTGCGATAGTAGTATTCTTCCTTGTTTTGTGGCGTATTGATAGGAACCGTTCGGTTGCGTGCGCCATTTGCTCGTCACTGACGGCTTCGGCGGTAAGGGCTTTCAGTGTATCAATCCAACTATAGCCCACGCCGTCGCTGAACTGCTCTTTCTGTCGCCATGCTACACTGTCGGGCAACATGTCTGCAAAGGCTTTGCGGACGATTTTCTTTTCAATGGTGCTTCCGGGGCACATCTTTGCCTCGGGATTGAGGCGCATGGCTATGTCCAGAAAATCTTTGTCCAGGAAAGGCACTCGGCCTTCCACTCCCCATGCTGCGAGGGATTTATTGGCACGGAGCAGTCATAGAGGTGGAGCTTGCCTAGTTTACGCACGGTTTCTTCATGAAAGGCTTGGGCTGTAGGGGCTTTGTGGAAATAGAGATAGCCGCCGAACACTTCATCAGCTCCTTCGCCACTCAGCACCATTTTGATTCCCATGCTTTTAATGACGCGTGCCAGCAAATACATCGGGGTAGAGGCGCGAACGGTGGTGACATCGTAAGTCTCGATGTAGTAAATGACGTCGCGAATAGCGTCCAATCCTTCTTGGATGGTATAGTGGATTTCATGATGCACGGTTCCGATAAAGCGGGCCACTTCGCGGGCTTTTATTAGGTCGGGCGCACCTTCCAGACCGATAGCAAAGGAATGGAGCTGAGGCCACCAGGCATCTTTTTTATTGTCGGTTTCTACCCGTTTGCCTGCATATTTCTTGGCAATGGCAGAGATGACGGAACTGTCCAGACCGCCGGAAAGAAGTACGCCGTAGCACATCACTCATCAGTTGGCGTTTAACGGCCTCTTCCAGTCCGTCGTGTATGTCCTGGGAATAGGCATTGTTGTTTTTCACGGCTTCGTATTCAAACCAGTCGCGGACGTACCAGCGGGTCATCTTGCCTTCTTTTCCCCAATAGTAATGGCCGGAAGGAAGGGTTCGTATTCATCACAGAACCCTTCGAGGGCTTTCAACTCGCTGGAGCAGTATATTTTGCCGTCCTTATCCTTACCTATATATAAAGGTATGACTCCGATGGGGTCGCGGGCAATGAGGAAATCGTCTTTCTCCTCATCATAAAGGGCGAAGGCGAAGATGCCGTTCAGGTCTTCGAGGAAGTGAATACCTTTGTCACGGTAAAGGGCAAGGATGACTTCGCAGTCGCTTCCGGTTTGGAAATCATATTTTCCGGCGTACTTTGCACGAACATCCCGATGGTTGTAGATTTCTCCGTTCACGGCAAGGATTTGTTTCCGGTCGGGACTGTATAGGGGCTGCCCTCCGCTTTGAGGGTCTACGATGGAGAGGCGTTCATGGGCCAGGATGGCAGAGCCGCTACGTAGATGCCGTTCCAGTCCGGCCCGCGGTGGCGGAGCTTTTGTGACATTTTCAATGCTTTCTGACGCAGTTCTTGCGTTTGTTGCTTTATCTTGAATATTCCTACGATTCCACACATAATTGTATTTGTTGATTTATTTATTGAGATAACTGTCTATGTCCGTTGCCGCTTTCCGTCCGCTGGCAATGGCGCGTACCACCAGGCTGCTCCGCTTGCCGCATCGCCGGCTACGAATACGTTTTCGGTGAATTGGGGATGTTCGGGTTTTAAGAAGCCCATTGCCAGAAGAACCAAGTCGGCTTCAATCACTTCCACCTTTCCGGTGGGCTTCATGACAGGGCGGCCGCGTCGGGATCGGGAGTCCATTCCACCTGTTCCACTTCCACACCGCACACTTTACCGTTTTTGCCTAAAAACTTACGGGTGGCGAGAGACCATAGGCGGCTGCACCCTTCTTCGTGAGAAGAGGTGGTTTTCAGTACGACGGGGAATTGGGGCCATGGAGTGGCAGGATTCTGTCCTACGGGCGGCTGGGGCATGATTTCTATTTGGGTGACGCTTAGGGCACCTTGCCGGTTGCTGGTCCCTATGCAGTCGCTGCCGGTATCCCCTCCGCCGATGACCAGTACTTTTTCCCTTTGGCAGTAACCAGTTGTTCTTTCGGGAACGTCATGCCGGCAAGGATACGGTTTTGTTGCGCCAGCATGTCCAGTGCCGGGTGGATGCCTTTCAGTTCGCGTCCGGGGACAGGGAGGTCACGGGCGGTCGGAGCTCCGGTGCAGATGCAGTAGGCGTCAAAACCTTCGGGGAGTTGTCGCACATCCACATCGTTGTTCATTTTGAAGTGGATGCCTTCTTCTTCCATCACCCGGATACGGCGGTCGATGATGGGCTTGTGCAGCTTGAAGTTGGGGATGCCGTAACGTAGCAGGCCGCCGGGAGCCTCATTCTTGTCGAAGACGGTCACTGTGTACCCTTTTCCGTTGAGCTGGTTGGCGGCGGCCAGTCCGGCGGGCCCGGCGCCGATAATGGCTACTTTCCGTCCGTTGCGTTCAATGTTCCGGGGCTTGATGTAACCTTCGCGGAAGGCTGCTTCGGCAATGGCCGCTTCGTTCTCGCGGATGGTGACGGGAGAGTCCATGCTCAGTTTCAGCACGCAACTCTTTTCGCAGAGGGCGGGGCAGATGCGGCCAGTGAACTCAGGAAAATCGTTGGTTTCGTTCAATATCTTGTAGGCTTCCTCCCATTTGCCTTTGTAGAGGGCATCTTGAAATTCGGGCTGCTTGTTGCCCAGCGGACAAGCCCAGTGGCAGAAGGGAACGCCGCAGTCCATGCAGCGTGAGGCTTGAAGTTTCCGGTCACGGCTGTTCAGAGTCTGTTCTACCTCGCTATAATCTGATATCCGGTCGTGGATGGGACGGTAGCCCGCTTCCTGACGCGGAATAGTTAAAAATGCTTTTGGATTTCCCATATCTTTGTTGTATTTCTTTGTTGATAATTTGTGTGATGTATTAATAATCTCTTTGTACATCAGCTATTTTTTGCTGTAGCTTGCGCATTTGTTCTTCTTGCAATACTCGTTTATATTCGATAGGTACTATCTGGATAAATTCATCCACATAGTGATTCCAGTCATCTAACATTGTTCGTGCCAGTTTGGAACCGGTATAGAGGTAATGCTGACGGATCAGTTCATGCAGCTCCTTCCGGTAAGATGCCTCCTCGATAAGTGAGAGCTCCACCATCTCCATGTTGCAGAAATAATCGAAGTTGTGGTTCTTGTTCCACACGTAAGCCACGCCGCCACTCATTCCGGCAGCGAAATTCCGTCCGGTTTCCCCCAGTACCACGACCCGTCCTCCGGTCATGTATTCGCAACAGTGGTCGCCTACACCCTCTACCACGGCCGTCACACCGGAATTGCGGACGCGAAGCGTTCGCCCACCCGTCCGTTGATATACACCTCGCCGTCAGTAGCGCCATACAGCAGGGTGTTTCCGGCGATGGTATTCTTTTCCGCATCGAAATTGCTGCGCACGGGGGGCAGTACCGCAATGCGTCCGCCGCTCAGTCCTTTTCCCAGATAGTCATTCGCTTCGCCTTCCAGCTTGAAACTGATGCCGTGGGTCAGGAACGCACCGAAACTTTGGCCTGCCGAACCTTTGAATTTGATGTGGATGGTCTGTTCCGGAAGTCCTGCCTGCCCGTATTTCTTGGCAACCGCTCCTGCCAGCATGGCGCCTACCGAACGGTCCGTATTGGCGATGGTGTATTCCAGGGAAATTTCTTTTCCGTTTTCTATGGCATCCCTGGCGGCGGCTAGTATGGTCACATCCTTCACATGGGCAATGTCGTGCTTCTGTTCCATGACATGGTGTATGGCAGCTCCGTTGTCCACCCGGTGTAGCAGTCTGCTGAAATCCAATAGTGAGGATTTCTTCTCACTTGGCGCTTGTTGTATTTCAATCAGGTCTGTCCGTCCAATGATATCCTCCAACCGGGTGAATCCCATTTCGGCCAAATATTCGCGTACTTCCTGTGCTAGGAAAGTGAAATAATTCACTACATATTCATAGTGTCCGCGGAAATGTTTGCGGAGTTCGGGGTCTTGGGTGGCCACGCCTACGGGACAGGTGTTGGTGTGGCACTTGCGCATCATGACGCATCCCAGTACAATCAATGCGGTGGTACCGAAACCGAATTCTTCCGCACCCAGCAAGGCCATGTTGATAATATCCCGTCCGGTTTTCAACTGTCCGTCCACTTGCAGTTTCACTTGTCCGCGGAGTCCGTTCAACACCAAGGTCTGTTGCGTCTCGCTCAGTCCTATTTCGGGCGAGATACCTGCATACCGCATACTCGATGCAGGCGACGCGCCGGTTCCTCCTTCCGCTCCCGAAATGACAATCAAGTCGGCTTTCGCTTTGGCCACTCCGGCGGCAATGGTTCCCACGCCGCTTTCGGCTACCAGTTTCACACTGATTCGTGCCTGTGGGTTTACGTTTTTCAGGTCGAATATCAACTGGGCCAAATCTTCGATGGAATAAATGTCATGGTGGGGTGGAGGGGAAATGAGCGAGATGCCCGGAATGGAGTGGCGGGTTTTGGCAATCACCTCATCTACCTTGAATCCCGGCAGTTGTCCTCCTTCTCCCGGCTTGGCGCCTTGGGCCACCTTTATCTGGATCTCTTCGGCATGGACCAGGTATTCGGCGGTGACTCCGAAGCGTCCCGATGCTATCTGCTTGGTCTTGCTGCAAAGTGAGATACCCTGGTAGGTGCCGGTAATGCGGTCGCTGTCCTCACCTCCTTCACCCGTATTGCTGCGTGCGCCCAGTTTGTTCATGGCCAGTGCCAGCGCCTCATGTGCCTCCTTGCTGATAGCGCCGAAGGACATGGCTCCTGTCACGAAATGTTTCACGATGTTTTCTACCGGCTCCACCTTTTCAATATCGATAGGGTTTCGTTTGTGCCCGAAGAAGTCGCGCAGGAAGAGGGGTGACTCTTTTCCATCTACCATGGAGGTGAATTCCTTGAACTTCTTATAGCTACCCAGCCGGGTGGCCAGTTGCAGGGTGGAGATGGTTTCCGGATTCCAAGCGTGCCGTTCTCCGTCTTTGCGGAAAGAGAACAGTCCGTTGTGCGGTAAAATGTCGCTCACTTCTTTTGCAGCGAATCCGGCATCGTGCAGGGCGATGGCGTCTCTGGCGACTTCTTCCAGACGGATGCCTCCGATGCTGGATGTCTGTGTGCCGAAATAGCTTCTCAACAATTCCTCGCTGACCCCTACGCTTCAAAAATCTTTGCGCCCCGGTAGGAACGGATAGTCGAAATGCCCATCTTGCTCATAATCTTGAACAAGCCCTTGCGGATGCCTTGATATAATTCTTCTCGGCCGTTTCGTAATTCATCTGCACATCGCCTTTCCTCACCAGTTCATCCAGTACGGCGAAGGCCATGTAGGGATTGATGGCACTGGCGCCATATCCCAGCAACAGGGCGGCGTGCATCACCTCGCGAATCTCGCCACTTTCTACAATCAATGCGGTTTGCACGCGTTTCTGAACGGAGATGAGGTGATGATGGACAGTGCTAACTGCCAGTAGCGACGGGATGGCGGCATGGGTGTCGTCCACGAAACGGTCGCTCAGAATGATATAGTTCACTCCGTCCGTAACGGATTGCTCGGCTTTTTTGCACAGGTCGTTCAGGGCCTCTTGCAATCCGGCTTTTCCCTTGCTCACCTCGAATACGATAGGGAGTTTCACGGTATTGAATCCTTTATACCGGATGTTGCAGAGGATGTCCAGTTGGGTGTTGTTCAGCACGGGATGGGGCAGGCGTACCATTTGCAATGGCTTTCGCTGGGCACCAGTATATTCATTCCCACGGCCCCGATGTACTCGGTGAGCGACATGACTAACTCTTCACGGATAGGGTCGATGGCGGGATTGGTCACTTGGGCAAACTGTTGCCGGAAATAGTTGAACAGCAACTGCGGCCTGTCCGAAAGGACGGCCAGCGGCGTGTCGTTACCCATAGAGGCGATGGGCTCGGCCCCTGTGTTGCACATCGGCATGAGGGTGCGTTCTATATCCTCGCGCGAGAAGCCGAAGTACGCAGCATACGGTCATAGCCGTCTATCCGGTTGTCTATCTTGCGTCCGCTTTTTAAGGTATCGAGCTCGATGCGGTTGGCAGACAGCCATGCGCGATAGGGGCGGGCCGACGCCAGTTGTTCTTTCAGTTCACCGTCATAATATATTTTACCTTGTTCGGTATCAATCATCAGTATTTTGCCCGGTTGCAGACGCCCTTTCTCTTTAATCTCTCCCGGTTCGAAATCCATCACGCCTACTTCACTGGCCACTACCATCATGTCATTATTGGTAATGAGGTAACGGGCAGGGCGCAGGCCGTTGCGGTCCAACATTCCTCCGGCAAACCGTCCGTCACTGAACAGCAGCGCGGCAGGCCCGTCCCAAGGTTCCATCAGGATGGAATGGTATTCGTAAAACGCTTTCAACTCTTCACTGATAGGGTTTTTGTCGTTGAACGATTCGGGTACCAGCATCGCCATGGCATGGGGCAGGCTCAGTCCCGACATTACAAAAAATTCCAGCACATTGTCCAGTGAGGCGCTGTCGCTCATGCCCGGCTGGATAATGGGACGGATGTCTTTGACATCCCCCAATGCCGGAGAGGAAAGGACACTTTCGCGCGCCTCCATCCAACCCCGGTTACCGCGGATAGTATTGATTTCTCCGTTGTGCGCCAACAAACGGAATGGTTGGGCGAGGCTCCATGTAGGAAATGTGTTGGTGCTGAAACGGGAGTGTACCAATGCCAATCCACTGGTAAAATAGGGTTGCGTCAGGTCCGGGAAGTACTCGCGCACTTGCATGGACGAGAGCATACCTTTATATATAATGTTTTTTGCCGATAGCGAAACGATGTAGAAGTCCGTGTGCCGCACGCGCTTTTCTATCTTCTTGCGGATGATGTAGAGGGTGCGTTCCAGGCTGTCCGCATCTGTCACTCCGGTGATGAATACCTGTTTGATGTCCGGTTCGGTGGCCCGTGCGTCCTTGCCCAGGCAGGCGGGGTTGGTGGGCACATTGCGCAGGTGCATCAAGGTAAGTCCTTCGCGTTCTATTTCTTCAATCATAATGCTCAGGATGCTGGCTTGCTCTTTTTCGTCTTTGGGCAGAAATACGAGTCCGGTTCCGTATTTTCCTTTTTCGGGTACGGGGATGCCTTGCAGGAGGATGAATTCGTGGGGAATCTGTAGCATGATTCCGGCTCCGTCGCCGGTTTTGTTATCGGCTCCTTCTGCGCCTCGGTGGCGCATGTTTTCCAATACCTTTAATGCGGAGTCTACCAATTCATGCGATTTGTTGCCATGAATGTTGACTACCATGCCTACGCCGCAAGCGTCATGTTCGTTGGTTGCGTCATAAAGACCTGTTTGCTCTGTTTTTGCCATTATTGCTGTCTTTGGTTTATAATAATGTTGGTTTGTATTTCATATTGTTCTGCAAAAGTAGGTAATTTATTTCTTTTTGATGAAGAGCTGATGCTTTCTTTTGATAAAAAGATGCAGTCTTGCGTCCTTGTCTTACAGTTTGTTGTATATATGACGTGTTTATTTAATATTTGAAAGATATATTGTGAAAAATACTTTTAAATTGTAAGTTTGGGCATTTCTTTTATTCATATAGATTGTATTTAGGACGGCATCCCCCCTTTATAGTCAATCAACCGGAGTATAATAATAGGAATATTACATCCCTCAACCATATAACGACCTATTGACTTATAATTCAAAACTATCTTCCCTTGTTCTGATGTAATTTGAAAGATAAAACAAACATTTCGGTTTCTATTTGTTATTAGAGTGAAAATAAATAAGAAAATAGAAACGATTATATCTTATAAAATATCAAAAAGACATATATTTGCATATAATTAAAAGCAAAAGGAAACAACAATAAATAAGTATTAATCAAAATGGCAACAACTATCAAGTTCACCAAGATGCAAGGAACCGGCAATGATTATATCTATGTAAATACCTTGTCTTCTCCGCTGCAAGATCCGATAAAAGCCGCCAGAAAATGGAGCGCTTATCATACCGGTATCGGTGCAGACGGTCTGGTACTGATTGGAGTATCCGAAAAAGCGGATTTCAGTATGCGTATATTCAATGCAGACGGCTCCGAAGCCATGATGTGTGGAAACGCCTCGCGCTGCATAGGCAAATATGTATACGAGAAAGGATTGACGGATAAGGAGGTGATCACACTGGAAACCCTTTCGGGAATCAAAATCCTGAAACTTCATACAGGCAACGGGTGGTGAAGGATGTAACCGTAGATATGGGTACGCCCCTGCTATCAAACCCCGGACAGATAGCTACGAAAACCGGTGGAATGCTGGCAGAAACTATCTTGGCCGATGGAAAAGAATACAAAGGAACATTCGTCTGCATGGGAAATCCGCATGTTGTCATTTTCGTAGATGATATAAAAGAGGTGGATTTGCCGGCGGTTGGTCCGAAACTGGAAAATCATCCGCTTTTTCCTGAGCGGACCAATGTGGAATTTGTAGAAATATTGCCGGACCAATCCTTACGGATGAGAGTGTGGGAAAGAGGTTCAGGCATCACAATGGCTTGTGGAACAGGGGCTTGCGCCACCGCCGTGGCGGCCGTACTGAACCATAAAGCCGGACGAAAATCGTGGGTAAGGATGGACGGAGGCGATCTCCACATCCACTGGGACGAGAAAGACGGACATGTATACATGACCGGTCGGCCGGAAAGGTTTTCGAAGGCGAAATAGAGATGTGATAATGATTTTGAAAAACTTAAAACAACGATAAAAACAATAACAACGATGGCACTAGTAAACGAACATTTTTTAAAACTACCAAACAATTACTTGTTTTCGGACATTGCCAAAAAGGTAAATGCATTCAAAGTCTCTCATCCAAAACGGACCTTATCCGCCTGGGTATCGGAGATGTAACCCGCCCGCTGCCTCAAGCTTCCATCGAAGCCATGCATAAGGCAGTAGACGAGCTGGCAAACAAAGAGACATTCCACGGTTACGGTCCCGAACAAGGTTATGATTTCCTGATAGATGCCGTCATCAGGAACGATTACGCTCCGCGCGGCGTCTATCTGAACCCGGCGAAGTCTTTATCAGTGACGGCGCCAAGAGCGATACGGGAAATATCGGAGACATCCTTCGCCACGACAACAGCATCGGCGTGACAGACCCCATCTACCCCGTATACATCGATTCGAACGTAATGTGCGGCCGTGCCGGGATACTGGAAGACGGGCGATGGAGCAACGTGGTATACTTGCCTTGCCTGAGCGAGAATAATTCGTGCCCGAAATTCCCGACCGCAGGATAGATATCCTATACCTCTGCTATCCCAATAACTACGGGGACGGTCATTAGCAAGGCCGAACTGAAAAAATGGGTGAACTATGCATTGGAAAATGATACCCTCATCCTTTACGATGCTGCCTACGAGGCCTACATACAAGACCCGGACATTCCTCACTCCATTTATGAGATAAAAGGAGCGAAGAAAGTAGCGATAGAATTTCGCAGTTTCTCGAAGACGGCCGGATTCACCGGGGTGCGTTGCGGATACACCGTCGTACCGAAAGAACTCACAGCCGCCACGCTGGAAGGAGAGCGCATTCCGCTGAACCGGATGTGGAACCGCCGCCAGTGCACCAAGTTCAACGGCACATCCTATATCACCCAGCGTGGTGCCGAAGCGATCTATACCCCCGAGGGCAAAAAGCAAGTGAAAGCCATTATACAGTATTATATGCTAACGCCCGCATCATGAAAGAAGCGTTGGAAAGTACAGGACTCAAAGTTTTCGGCGGAGAGAACGCCCCCTACCTGTGGGTGAAGACACCGGGTGAGGTAAACTCGTGGAAATTCTTTGAACAGATGCTGTATGAAGCCAATGTAGTGGGCACGCCGGGAGTAGCTTCGGCCCCAGTGGTGAAGGATATATCCGCTTGACCGCTTTCGGAGAGCGGGCGGATTGCGAAGAAGCCATGAAACGGATCAGAAAATGGTTGCTCTGAGCACAGTACATGACAACACCTTGAAGCACTTTGTGCTTGCATCGGACTTACATCAATCAAGCCAATAGGTATATAAAATATGACATACTCACTATTATTAATTAAAAGGTAAAAAGCTATGAAGATGAATTTTAAGGAAACGGCATTGCTATTAGGCCTGTCCATGACAGTGCCGGCAACGAGCATCGCTCAAGACAAGGTGGAAGCCAGCGTAGGAGCTGACTTGGTAAGCGGCTATATTTGGCGCGGACAGGATTTGGGAGGCGTAAGCATACAGCCGTCATTGTCCGTTGCCTACAAAGGATTTTCGCTCGGCGCATGGGGATCCGCAGGCATTGAGTCCGCTGATACGAAAGAACTGGACCTGACGCTGGGCTACAGCACCGGCGGTTTCAGCATTTCGGTGACAGACTACTGGTTCAATGGCGGCCCCGGCTATTTCCACTATGGCACGCACCATACCAGCCATGTATTCGAAGCGCAGATAGGCTACGATTTCGGTCCGCTGGCAGTGAACTGGTACACCAACTTTGCAGGTGCCGACGGGGTGAACAAGGACGGCGACCGGGCTTACTCCTCTTACATATCACTCGCCGCCCCCTTCAAACTGGCAGGCTGGACTGGACGGCAGAAATAGGAGCCACGCCATGGGCCAATGACTTCTATAACGTGTCCGCAGATCCGGAATGCAGCGGTTCGGACGGGTTCGCCGTATGTGACATCAGCCTTGGGGTATCCAAGGAAATCAAGATTACAGACTCATTCTCAGTCCCCGCCTTCGCCAAGGTGACGGTGAATCCGCGCACCGAAGGGGCCTATTTCGTATTCGGACTGAGTTTCTGACAGGAAGTGCTGAAAATGCAGATACAATAACAAATTCAGACATAACGACAAAGTAGAGAGAGGTATCAGTTTTTAAAAAGGTAAAAAGATTGGAACATATAAATTACAAGTACAACAATGAAGAAAATTGAGGCTATTATCCGTAAGACCAAGTTCGAGGACGTAAAGGACGCGTTGCTCGAAGCCGACATCGAATGGTTTTCCTACTACGATGTAAGAGGCATTGGTAAAGCACGCCAGGGACGTATCTACCGTGGTGTGGTGTATGATACCAGTTCGATTGAAAGAATCCTGGTTTCCATCGTGGTGCGCGAAAAGAATGTGGAGAAAACAGTGCAAGCCATCATCAAGCGGCGCACACCGGCGAGATAGGCGACGGACGTATTTTCGTCATCCCCATTGAAGACGCCGTCCGCATACGCACGGGCGAGCGGGGTGACATAGCCCTGTATAATGCAGAACAGGAAAATAAGCGCAAGCTACTTCCCTTTACCGGCAAAAGTAAAGTCGGGAATAAAACAATACTACAACGTAAACGAGAAAAATTATGGATACTATACTCTTATTTATGCTCCCCGCCGGCCTTTGGGCGCAAGATGCAGGCGTGGCAGCCACCACCGCGGCGCCCGATGCAACCGCCGGGCCCTAGGCGAACTTGCTACCGGACTCAACACCGTATGGATGCTACTTGCCGCCATGCTGGTATTCTTCATGCAACCGGGATTCGCACTGGTAGAAGCCGGGTTCATCCGTACCAAGAACACGGCCAACGTGCTGATGAAAAATCTGGTAGACTTCATGTTCGGCTCCATCCTGTTCTGGTTCATCGGCTTCGGGCTGATGTTCGGCATAGGCGGTTTTGTGGGTGCCCCCCATTTTTTCAACTTGGAGGCGATGGACAAAATCATCGACAACGGATTGCCCATCGAAGGCTTCCTGATTTTCCAGACTGTATTCTGCGCCACGGCGGCCACCATCGTGTCCGGAGCCATGGCGGAACGTACCAAGTTCTCCATGTATCTGGTCTATACTGTCTTTATCAGCGTACTCATTTATCCGGTTTCCGGCCACTGGACCTGGGGCGGCGGATGGCTGATGAACGGAGACGAAGGCTCCTTTATGATGAGGACGTTCGGCACTACTTTTCATGACTTTGCCGGTTCTACGGTGGTTCACTCCGTAGGCGGATGGATTGCCTTGGTGGGCGCCGCCATTCTGGGGCCGCGTATTGGCAAATACGGGAAAGACGGCAAATCAAGGGCCATCCCCGGTCATAGTTTGACGCTTGCCTGCCTGGGCGTGTTTATCCTTTGGTTCGGCTGGTTCGGTTCAACCCCGGTTCGCAGTTGGCAGCGGCGACAAGTGGAGACCAGACGACCATTTCGCATGTGTTCCTCACCACCAACCTGGCAGCTTGTGCAGGAGGTTTCTTCGCACTGGTGGCGAGTTGGATGAAGTATGGCAAACCTTCCTTGTCCCTCACACTGAACGGTGTGCTGGCAGGACTGGTGGGCATCACGGCGGGATGTGACCTGGTATCGCCTTTCGGGTCTGTACTTATCGGTGCCATTTGCGGCGTGGTAATGATATTTGCAGTCGACTTTATCGACCATGTGCTGAAAATTGACGACCCCGTAGGCGCATCGTCCGTACACGGTGTTTGCGGTTGCCTGGGAACGATTCTTACGGGATCTTGCTACAGAAGAGGGCTGTTCTATGGCGGCGGAAGCAGCTTCCTGCTGGCACAGCTCTTCGGCGCGGCCGTAGTAGGAGTGTGGGCGGCAGGCATGGGCTTCATTGTCTTTAAAGTGCTGGACAAGATACATGGCTTGCGTGTTCCGAAACGCATTGAAGAGGAAGGACTCGATATCTACGAGCATGGCGAGTCGGCATACAATTAATCACAAAAGTTTTTTCCATTCATTCTACTAATTAACAACTAAACAAATTTAGGTATTATGTCAAAATTAAGATTCAGAGTAGTCGAAACGGCTTTCAAGAAGAAAGCAGCAACGGTGGAGACACCAGCCGAAAGGCCCAGTGAATATTTCGCCAAATACGTTTTCAACCGCGAGAAAATGTTCAAGTATCTGCCCGGCGCCGTCTATGCCAAACTGACGGACGCCATGGACAACGGCGCCCCCCTGGAGCGTGCCATAGCCGACGAAGTGGCGGCAGGCATGAAACGCTGGGCAACCGAGCTAGGTGTAACCCACTACACCCACTGGTTCCAACCCCTGACGGAAGGCACAGCCGAAAAGCACGACGCTTTGTGGAACACGACGGCAAGGGTGGAATGATGGAAGAATTCTCCGGCAAGCTCCTCGTACAGCAGGAGCCTGATGCTTCCAGCTTCCCCAACGGCGGCATCCGAAACACCTTCGAGGCACGCGGCTACAGTGCATGGGACCCCTCATCGCCTGTCTTCGTGGTGGACGACACCCTGTGCATCCCTACCGTTTTCATTGCTTACACCGGCGAGTCGCTGGACTACAAAACGCCACTGCTGAAAGCCTTGAGTGCTGTGGGCAAAGCCGCCGTGGACGTGTGCCGTTACTTCAACCCGGAAGTGAAGAAAGTGGTGGCCTACCTGGGCTGGGAACAGGAATACTTCTTGGTAGACGAAGGACTGTATGCCGCCCGTCCCGACCTGCTGCTGACCGGGCGCACCCTGATGGGACACGAAGCCAGCAAGAACCAGCAATTGGAAGACCATTACTTCGGAGCCATCCCCACCCGTGTGGCTGCCTTTATGAAAGACCTTGAAATACAGGCGCTGGAACTGGGCATACCCGTCAAGACCCGCCATAACGAAGTGGCTCCCAACCAATTTGAGCTGGCTCCCATTTTCGAAGAATGCAACTTGGCGGTAGACCATAACATGCTCATCATGTCGCTCATGCGCAAGGTGGCGCGGAGCCACGGTTTCCGCCTGTTGCTGCACGAAAAGCCCTTCAAAGGCGTCAACGGCTCGGGGAAGCATAACAACTGGTCACTGGTACAGACACCGGCGTCCTGCTGATGGCTCCGGGCAAGACCGCCGAAGATAATCTGCGCTTCATCACCTTCATTGTCAACACCCTGATGGCGGTATACCACCACAACGGTTTGCTGAAAGCCTCTATCATGAGTGCCACCAACGCCCATCGCCTGGGAGCCAACGAAGCGCCGCCCGCCATCATTCTTCTTTCCTGGGCAAACAGCTCACGCAAGTGCTGGACCATATAGAAGAAAGCGGCAACGACGACCTTGTCTCACTAGCAGGCAAACAGGGAATGAAACTGGACATCCCGCAAATTCCCGAACTGCTGATTGACAATACCGACCGCAACCGCACCTCGCCGTTCGCCTTCACCGGCAATCGCTTCGAATTCCGCGCCGTAGGCTCGGAGCAAACTGTGCCAGTGCCATGATTGCGCTCAACGCGGCCGTTGCCGAACAACTTGCCCGGTTCAAGCAGGACGTGGACGCGCTCATCGAAAAGGGTGAACCGAAAATCTCCGCCATCATTGAAATTATCCGCCGCTACATCAAGGAGTGCAAGCCTGTCCGTTTTGACGGCAACGGCTACTCGGACGAATGGAAGGCGGAGGCCGCCCATCGGGGTCTGGACTGCGAAACGAGCTGCCCGCTCATTTTCGACAACTACTTGAAGCCCGCGAGCATCGCCATGTTCGAATCCACCGGCGTGATGACCCGCAAGGAGCTGGAGGCGCGCAATGAAGTGAAATGGGAAACTTACACAAAGAAAATCCAGATCGAGGCGCGCGTGCTGGGCGACCTGGCGATGAACCACATCATCCCCGTAGCCACCGAATACCAAAGCAAGCTGATAGACAATGTGTATAAAATGAAAGAGCTCTTCCCGGCGGAAAAAGCATCCCAACTGTCGGCCGAGAACATGAAACTCATCGAAGAGATTGCCCGGCGAACCATTTTCATCACCGAGCATGTAAATGCCATGGTGGAGGCGCGAAAAGTGGCGAACAAAATAGAGAGCGAGCGCGAAAAGGCCATTGCCTATCACGATACCATCGCCCCGATGCTGGAAGAGATACGTTATCATATCGACAAGCTGGAGCTGATCGTAGACAACCAGATGTGGACATTACCTAAATATCGTGAATTGCTTTTTATTAGATAATCACTGCATAAAGGTTATCTATTTCTTTTGTTGGTTGTTTTAAGTTTGCGGAGAGGGGCGTCGGGATGACGGTCCTCTTTACACATTACCCTTCTTGCTTGCTTACTGTCTTTCAAATCGTAACTAAAACCATAACAGACAATATCATACTGTAAGTTTTCATATTTATTAAAAAAAACGAATAAAATATTTCTTTTCGATTTTTATTCTTACTTTTTTATCGCTTTCGTCAATTATTTATGGTTTTTATTGCATTTATGTTAATTGATATTTGTATCTTTGCAGTCGAATCAGAACATATACTTAGTAGATTATGTGTGGAATAGTAGGCTATATTGGAAAACGAGATGCTTACCCTGTTCTCATAAAAGGCCTGAAGCGGTTGGAATACCGGGGCTATGATAGCGCAGGAGTCGCATTGATAGACAAAAAAGGAGGTTGAACGTTTATAAAACGAAAGGAAAGGTTTCAGACCTAGAGGCTTTTGTTTCCCAAAAAGACGTTTCCGGTACAATTGGTATTGCCCACACCCGATGGGCCACCCACGGAGAGCCTTGTCAGGCTAACGCTCATCCTCATTTTTCTTCTTCAAAGAATCTAGCTCTTATCCACAATGGTATTATTGAAAACTACGCTACCCTGAAAGAAAAGCTACAAAAAAAAGGGTTCATCTTTAAAAGTAGTACAGATACCGAAGTTCTCGTACAGTTAATTGAATTTTTCCAACTTTCCAACCATTTAGATTTACTTACTGCCGTTCAGTTGGCTCTGCATGAGGTGATTGGCGCATACGCTATAGCGGTGCTCGACAAGAATAATCCCGATGAGATTATTGCAGCACGCAAAAGCAGTCCGCTGGTGGTAGGGATAGGGAAGGATGAATTCTTTCTGGCTTCGGATGCTACTCCGATTGTAGAGTATACGGATAAAGTGGTGTATCTGCAAGATGGGGAGATAGCGGTGATTCGCAGAGACAAGACATTGGAAGTCGTCAATCTGGACAACGTGCTTCAAAATCCCGAAGTACGTACGGTGGAAATGAATCTGGGACAACTGGAGAAAGGGGGATACCCGCATTTCATGTTGAAGGAGATATTCGAACAACCCGATTGTATTAACGACTGTATGCGTGGACGCATCAATGCGGACGGTGATAAAGTAGTACTGTCGGCGGTATTGATCATAAGGAACGTCTGCTCAAGGCTCGTCGCTTTGTAATTGTGGCTTGCGGAACTTCGTGGCATGCCGGATTGATAGGGAAACAACTGATAGAAAGTTTCTGCCGTATTCCGGTAGAAGTGGAATATGCCTCCGAGTTCCGCTATCGTGATCCGGTGATTCATGAAGACGATGTGGTAATAGCTATCTCGCAATCGGGTGAAACGGCCGATACATTGGCTGCCATAGAACTGGCGAAAGAGAAAGGAGCTTTTATCTATGGTATATGCAATGCGGTAGGTTCATCCATTCCGCGCATTACAGATACCGGTTCTTATATTCATGTAGGACCGGAGATAGGAGTGGCGTCCACCAAGGCATTTACCGGACAGGTAACCGTGCTTACCATGCTGGCGCTGACACTGGCAAAAGAGAAAGGGAGTATGGCAGATGAGAAATACCTGGAAGTGATCCGGGAATTGACTGTGATTCCGGCTAAAATAAAAAAGATATTGATCAGTAATCCTAAAATAGCGGAACTGTCGCGTATTTTCACCTATGCACATAATTTCCTCTATTTGGGGCGGGGGTACAGTTTCCCGGTAGCTTTGGAAGGCGCGTTAAAGTTGAAGGAGATATCTTATATTCACGCTGAAGGCTATCCCGCCGCTGAGATGAAACATGGACCTATCGCATTGATTGATGCCGAAATGCCTGTTGTGGTGGTAGCTACGCATAATGCGATGTATGAAAAGATAATGAGTAACATACAGGAAATCAAGGCGCGGAAGGGAAAAGTAATCGCTTTGGTCACAGAAGGAGATACGGTAATCAGTAAGTTGGCCGATGATTGCATTGAGTTGCCCGAAACATTAGAGTGCCTCGAACCGTTGATAGCTACGGTCCCCTTACAGTTATTGGCCTACCATGTAGCCATTTGCAAAGGGAAGAATGTGGATCAGCCACGAAATCTGGCGAAGTCGGTAACAGTAGAATAGAAGGCAATGCTGCCGGAGATTATGCAGGAAGTTTCCGGCATAATTCTTGAAAGATGTACCGTAAGTTTGGAAAAATGACAGAAGGTCTTGTCATACCTTTGGGATGTTTTTATAAGAATCTGAAAATGAACTATTAATTTAAGTAGTAAAGAGAGAGCATGGAACCGTTAAAGCATGAATGTGGAGTCGCTATGATACGACTGCTGAAACCGCTGGAATATTATCAGGAAAAGTATGGAACCTGGATGTATGGCTTGAACAAGCTGTATCTGCTGATGGAAAAACAACACAACCGCGGACAGGAAGGCGCCGGGTTGGCCTGTGTCAAACTGGAGGCCAATCCCGGTGAAGAATATATGTTCCGTGAAAGAGCTTTAGGTTCAGGGGCGATAACAGAGATATTCGGTACGGTGCAAAATCATTTCAAGGATTTGGCGCCTGAACAATTGCATGATGCCGGATACGCCAAGAAATGCCTTCCCTTTGCCGGAGAGGTATATATGGGGCATTTGCGTTATTCCACTACCGGAAAAGCGGTATCTCCTACGTGCATCCGTTCTTGCGCCGTAACAACTGGCGTGCCAAGAATTTGGCGTTGTGCGGCAATTTCAACATGACCAATGTGGATGAGATTTTCGCACGTATCACTGCCGACGGCCAGCATCCGCGTAAATATGCCGACACATATATTATGCTGGAACAAGTGGGGCACCGTTTGGATCGCGAGGTGGAGCGCCTCTATGTGGAATGTGAGAAGGAAGGTCTGAAAGGCATGGATATCACTCACGCTATAGAAGACCGCATTGATCTGGGCAATGTCCTCAAAACTTCGAGCAAGGAGTGGGATGGAGGCTATGTGATCTGCGGTATGACCGGTAGCGGTGAGTCTTTTGCGGTGCGCGATCCGTGGGGCATTCGTCCGGCTTTCTGGTACATGGACGATGAAATCATGGTATTGGCATCCGAGCGCCCTGTCATTCAGACTGCTTGAATGTATCTGCCGGAAGCATCAATGAATTGCAACCGGGACAGGCTATCCTTATAAGCAAGACTGGAAAGATGCGTCTGGCACAGATCAACCGGGCGAAAGAGAAGAAAGCCTGTTCCTTCGAACGTATCTATTTCAGCCGGGGAAGTGACATGGATATTTATAAAGAAAGAAAACAGCTGGGCGAAAAACTGGTGAATCCTATTTTGAAAGCGGTAGACTATGATGTGGAGCATACCGTATTCTCTTTTATACCCAATACGGCGGAAGTGGCTTTCTATGGACTGCTGGAAGGATTCGACAATTATCTGAATGAACTGAAAGTAAAGAAGATAGAGGCTTTGGGGCATCATCCAATCACGAGGAACTGGAAAAATCCTGTCCTGGCGTATCCGTAGCGAGAAAGTAGCCATCAAGGATATCAAGCTGCGTACCTTTATCGCCGAAGGCAACAGTCGGAATGATTTGGCTGCCCATGTGTATGATATCACTTATGGAAGCCTTGTGCCTCATGTGGATAATCTGGTGATTATTGATGACAGCATCGTCCGGGGAACTACGTTAAGACAGAGCATTATCGGCATCCTCGACCGCCTGCATCCGAAGAAAATCGTCATTGTTTCTTCTTCGCCACAGGTGCGTTATCCTGATTATTATGGTATTGATATGGCCAGTATGGATCAGTTTATCGCTTTCAAGGCTGCTATCATATTGAAAGAACGGGATATGAAAGATGTGATAGCCCGTGCTTACAACAAATCGAAAGACCAGGTGGGGTTACCCAAAGAGCAGATGGTGAATTATGTGAAAGAAATTTATGCCCCTTTCACTAATGAGGAGATTGCGGCAAAAATGGTGGAACTTCTCACTCCGAAGGGTACGCAGGCGAAAGTGGAAATCGTTTATCAGACACTGGAAGGATTGCATGAAGCGTGTCCCAACCATACGGGCGACTGGTATTTCAGTGGGGATTATCCTACTCCGGGTGGAGTGAAGCTGGTGAACCAGGCGTTTATAGACTATATAGAAAAAGTTTATCAATCTAAAGAACAACCATTCAAGATAGATTAGATGAGAAATGTAACATTGATCCTCGACGACGGGAGCCGTTTCCCGGGCAAGTCGTTCGGTTATGAGAAACCGGTAGCCGGCGAAGTGGTGTTTAATACCGCTATGACCGGTTATCCTGAGAGTTTGACAGACCCTTCATATGCGGGGCAGCTGATGACCTTAACTTATCCGTTGGTCGGTAACTACGGGGTACCTCCCTTTACTATCGAACCCAATGGCTTGGCTACTTTTATGGAAAGTGAACGTATCCATGCCGAAGCGATTATTGTAAGTGATTACAGTGAAGAATACAGTCACTGGAATGCGAAAGAAAGTCTGGCCGACTGGCTGAAGCGTGAGCAAGTGCCGGGCATTACAGGCATCGATACCCGTGAACTGACCAAAGTTCTTCGCGAACATGGGGTAATGATGGGGAAAATCGTATTTGATGATGAACCCGGCAATGTGCCCGAAGCAATGTATGCAGGTATCAATTATGTAGATAAAGTATCGTGTAAGGAAGTGATTCGTTACAATGAAGGTGCCGGTAAGAAAAAAGTGGTGTTGGTGGATTGTGGTGTAAAGACAAATATTATCCGTTGCTTACTGAAACGGGATGTGGAAGTGATCCGTGTCCCTTGGAACCATGACTTTACAGGGATGGAGTATGACGGATTGTTTATTTCGAACGGTCCGGGTGATCCGGATACTTGCGATGAGGCGGTACAGCATATCCGCAAGGCGATGAGCCTGAGCGACAAGCCTATCTTCGGCATTTGTATGGGGAATCAGTTGCTTTCCAAAGCAGGAGGTGCCACCATCTATAAATTGAAATACGGTCATCGCAGCCATAACCAACCGGTGCGCATGATAGGAACGGAACGTTGTTTCATTACCAGTCAGAACCACGGTTATGCGGTAGATAATAATACATTGGGAACCGATTGGGAACCGCTGTTCATCAATATGAATGACGGTTCCAACGAGGGTATCAGGCATAAAACCAACCTTGGTTCTCGGCACAGTTCCATCCGGAAGCTGCATCGGGACCTACGGATACCGAGTTCCTGTTTGATGAGTTTGTGAAGTTGTTATAAACCGTGTATTAAAAAGAACAAGTATGAAAGACGAAATAAAGAAAGTATTGTTATTAGGTTCCGGTGCTTGAAGATTGGCGAGGCCGGAGAATTTGACTATTCGGGTTCGCAAGCATTGAAAGCCTTGAAGGAGGAAGGGATTGAAACGGTTCTGATCAACCCGAACATCGCTACCGTGCAGACCAGCGAAGGGGTGGCAGACCAGATTTATTTCCTGCCCGTTACTCCTTATTTTGTAGAGAAGGTGATAGAAAAGGAACGTCCGGACGGCGTGCTCCTGTCTTTCGGCGGACAGACTGCCTTGAACTGTGGGGTGGCACTGTACAAAGCAGGTATCTTCGAAAAATACAATGTCCGTGTGTTGGGTACTCCTGTGCAGGCCATCATGGATACTGAAGACCGTGAATTGTTTGTAGAAAAACTGAATGAAATCAATGTCAAGACCATCAAGAGCGAAGCGGTGGAAAATCTGGAAGATGCCCGTCGCGCCGCTAAAGAATTAGGTTATCCGGTCATTATCCGTGCCGCCTATGCATTGGGTGGTTTGGGCTCAGGTTTCTGTGACAATGAAGAGGAACTGAATGTTCTGGCTGAAAAGGCCTTCTCTTTCTCGCCGCAGGTATTGGTGGAAAAGAGTTTGAAAGGCTGGAAGGAGGTGGAGTATGAAGTGGTCCGTGACCGTTATGATAACTGCATCACTGTATGTAACATGGAGAACTTCGACCCGCTGGGTATCCATACCGGCGAGTCTATCGTGATCGCCCCTTCGCAGACACTGACCAATGCCGAGTATCATAAACTTCGTGAACTGGCTATCCGTATCATCCGCCATATCGGCATTGTGGGCGAATGCAATGTACAGTATGCCTTCGATCCCGAATCGGAAGATTACCGTGTCATTGAGGTCAACGCCCGTCTTTCGCGTTCGTCTGCATTGGCTTCCAAGGCTACCGGCTATCCGTTGGCTTTCGTTGCCGCCAAATTAGGTTGGGATATGGGTTGTTCGACTTGAAAAACTCGGTGACAAAGACCACCAGTGCCTTCTTCGAGCCTGCACTGGACTATGTGGTGTGCAAGATTCCCCGTTGGGACTTGGGCAAGTTCCACGGTGTGGACCGTGAACTGGGCTCGTCCATGAAATCGGTGGGCGAGGTGATGGCTATCGGACGTACTTTCGAAGAAGCCATTCAGAAAGGTTTGCGCATGATTGGTCAGGGAATGCATGGTTTCGTAGAGAATAAGGAATTGGTTATAGAAGACGTGGACAAAGCCCTTCGTGAGCCGACGGACAAACGTATTTTCGTGATCAGCAAAGCCATGCGTGCAGGTTACACGGTAGACCAGATTCATGAGCTGACCAAGATGACAAATGGTTCTTGCAGAAATTGCAGCACATCATGGACACTTCTAAAGAGATGCACGAATGGGGCAATAACCACAAGCAGATTACCGATATGCCGGACGAATTGCTCCGCAAGGCGAAAGTGCAGGGATTCTCCGATTTCCAGATAGCCCGTGCCATTGGCTACGAAGGAGATATGGAAGACGGCATTCTGTATGTGCGTAATCATCGTAAGCAGGTGGGAATCCTTCCGGTGGTGAAACAAATCGATACTTTGGCGGCCGAGTACCCTGCACAGACCAACTATCTGTACTTGACGTATAGCGGTGTGGCCAGTGATGTGAAGTACTTAGGCGACCATAAATCCATCGTGGTACTGGGTTCGGGTGCTTACCGCATCGGTTCGTCGGTGGAATTTGACTGGTGTGGCGTGCAGGCTTTGCAGACTATCCGTAAGGAGGGTTACCGCAGTGTCATGATTAATTATAATCCCGAAACGGTTTCTACCGACTATGATATGTGCGACCGTCTGTACTTTGACGAGCTGACTTTCGAGCGTGTGATGGATATTCTCGAACTGGAGAATCCTCACGGAGTCATTGTATCTACCGGTGGCCAGATTCCCAATAATCTGGCTCTCCGTCTGGATGCGCAAAATGTAAATATCCTCGGTACCAGTGCCAAGAGCATTGACAATGCCGAAGACCGGGATAAATTTTCGGCCATGCTGGACCGCATCGGAGTGGACCAGCCCGAATGGAGCGCATTGACTTCTATGGAAGACATCCATGCCTTTATTGACAAGGTAGGCTTCCCTGTTTTGGTACGTCCCTCGTATGTGCTGAGTGGTGCGGCCATGAATGTCTGCTCCAATCAAGAAGAGTTGGAACGCTTCCTGAAACTGGCTGCCAATGTATCGAAAAAGCATCCGGTAGTGGTGAGCCAGTTCATCGAGCACGCCAAGGAAGTGGAAATGGACGCTGTGGCTCAGAATGGTGAGATTGTGGCATATGCTATCAGTGAGCACATTGAGTATGCCGGAGTGCATTCGGGCGATGCCACTATCCAGTTCCCGCCGCAAAAGCTGTATGTGGAAACGGTGCGCCGCATCAAGCGCATCTCCCGTCAGATAGCCAAGGAATTGAATATCTCCGGTCCGTTCAATATCCAATATCTGGCAAAGGATAACGATATCAAGGTGATTGAATGTAACCTTCGTGCTTCACGCAGCTTCCCCTTTGTCAGCAAGGTGCTGAAAATTAATTTTATTGAACTGGCTACCAAAGTGATGCTCGGACTGCCGGTTGAGAAACCGAACAAGAATCTTTTCGAGTTGGATTATGTGGGTATTAAGGCCAGCCAGTTCTCTTTCAACCGTTTGCAGAAAGCCGATCCGGTATTGGGGGTAGACATGGCCTCTACCGGTGAAGTAGGCTGCATCGGTACGGATACTTCGTGTGCCGTATTGAAGGCGATGCTGTCTGTGGGGTATCGTATTCCGGAAAAGAGCGTGTTGCTTTCTACAGGTAATGCCAAGCAGAAAGCGGATACTTTGGAAGCGGCCCGTATGTTGCAGAAGAAAGGTTATAAACTTTATGCCACCGGAGGCTCATCCCACTTCCTGACCGAGAACGGGGTGGAAAATACCCGCGTGTATTGGCCCAGTGAGGAAGGGAAACCTCAGGCACTGGATATGTTGCATCGGAAAGAGATAGACATGGTAGTCAATATCCCGAAGAATCTGACAGCCGGGGAGTTGGACAATGGATATAAGATACGTCGTGCCGCTATCGACCTGAATGTGCCCTTGATAACCAATGCTCGTCTGGCAAGTGCGTTTATCAATGCTTTCTGTACCATGACGATAAACGATATCGCTATCAAGAGCTGGGCGGAATATAAATGATTTTAATGGCTGATGATATGTGGTTAATGGGGTGTGGCAACAGTGCACTCCATTAACTATTAATCAGTGACTTCTCTTTTATCGGAAAATAAATCACTATTCTTTCTGTGTTTACAAAAAGTTTTCTACTTTTGTCCAATTAGGAATCCTAAAGATATTCAAAACAAATGGATTGTGAACACAAGCTTAAAGTATTAGAGCAGGAAATTGAATCGTTGAAAGAGGAGAACAGGCTGCTGAAAGAAAAATTATCTTCTTCTGAAAAAAACTTTGATGGCGTTAGTTTCAAGGAGAAATATGCGGTAAGAATATTAGATTCCTTGCCGGATATGTTGACCGTTTTCAATCATGAGGAAATGGGGATAGAGGTGGTGTCTAATGAGGAAACAAATCATGTGGGTGTATCCAACAACGATTTTAAGGGGATGCGTATGCAGGATATGGTTCCTAAAGAGGCTTATCACAATATACATAATAATCTTCAGAAGGTTATTTCGACAGGTAGGGGTTCTACAGCCCATCATGAATTGGATGTGGACGGGACGCTTCATTATTATGAAAATCGTATTTTCCCCTTAGATGAAGAATATGTGTTGATAATGTGCCGTGATATTAGTGAAAGAGTTGCCACACAGCAGAATTTGGAAATATTTAAACGGATATTGGATAGGGTCAGTGATAGTATTCTGGCTGTATCGGCTGACGGAACCTTAGTCTACGCCAACCGGCAGTTTATTGAGGAATATGGAGTGAAAGGGGAATTAGGAACACAGAAAATCTATGATTTGCCTGTTTCCTTGAATACTAAAGAACAGTTTGATAAACGTGTTCAGGAGATTCGCGATAACGGAGGTAATTTTGCTTATCGTGCCAAATATACCCGTGTGGGAGAAACAAAACTTCGTGTTCATCAGGTTTCGGCCTTTATGATTCAAAATCAGGGCGAGGAAATGATTTGGTTCTTTACACAGGATATAACAGATGTTATCAAGAATCGTGATGAATTGCGTGAATTGAATTATCTGATGGATGCTATACTGAATAATATTCCTGTTTATTTGTTTGTGAAGGACCCTGAAGATGATTTCCGATATCTTTATTGGAATAAGGCGTTTGCCAGTCACTCTAAAATTCCTGCTTCCAAAGCGTTGGGGCGTACTGATTTTGAAGTATTTCCCGAATATGAGAATGCGGAGAAGTTTCATCGGGATGATTTGGAATTGATTCGTACCCGCGAACGTATGGAAATGCAGGAAACGTATGTGACGGCTACAGGAGAGCCCCGTATTGTGCAGACCTTGAAAACGTTGGTTCCTCTGGAAGGGAGGACACCGCTCATTATCGGTATTTCATGGGATATTACCAATATACAGAATATAGAGCAGGAATTGATATTCGCCCGTATCAAAGCCGAACAGTCCGACAGGTTGAAAACCGCTTTCCTAGCCAATATGAGCCATGAAATCCGTACTCCGCTGAATGCAATTGTGGGATTTTCGCATTTGATGACTATAGCGGATAACGCAGAGGATGAAAAACTTTATTCGGACATCATCAACCAGAATTCGGAAATATTGTTGCAATTAATCAATGACATACTTGATTTGGCAAAAATAGAGGCGGGTACATTGGAATACATCAGATATCCAATGGATTTGGGAGAATTGTGCCGTAATGTGTATGAGATGCATAAGGATCGGGTGCAGACTGGGGTTGTTTTGATATTAGACAATAAAGACACCAGCTTGATAATCAATGAAGATCAGAACCGAATTATGCAAGTCGTTACAAATTTGATAACCAATGCTATAAAATTTACTTTCAAAGGGGAAATCCGTTTTGGTTTTGAAGTGAGGGAGGAGTATATTGATTTTTATGTAAAAGATACGGGAATGGGTATCTCCGAGGAGAAGATTAAAATGATTTTTGAGCGTTTCGTGAAACTGAATACTTTTGTTCAGGGAACAGGTTTGGGGCTTGCGATTTGTAGGGTGATTGTAGAAAAACTAGGTGGAGAGATTACTGCGGAATCCAAACTGAATGAAGGTTCTACTTTTCGTTTTACGATTCCTTATAAGGCGGGTAAAAAATTCCGGAATCCGGAAAGGCTATGAAGTGTCCGGAATCAGGGAGTACGGGACCGAGAAAAGTGTTGCAAAGAAGAACAGTACTGGTGGCGGAAGATGTAGACAGCAACTTTTTGCTGTTAAAGACATTGTTAGGGAAAAGATGTAATCTGCTATGGGCTAAGAATGGAGAGGATGCGGTGAATCAATTAAAGAACATCAGCCCGACTTGATTTTGATGGATATCAAGATGCCCATATGGATGGGCTGGAGCTACGCGCCTGATTCGTTCTTATTCAAAAGAAGTGCCTATTGTCGCTTTGACTGCCTTTGCTTTTGAGTCCGACAAAGACAGGGCTATAGAAGCCGGATGCGATGATTTTCTGACTAAGCCGGTTTCACAAAATGCCTTGGAAAAAGTGTTGGATAAATATGTTAAGTAGACATTGGCGAGGTATAGTGCGTAAAGACAACAGGCAATATGGAACAGAACAGGGAAGGGAGGATGCAATGCGAAGATTATAGATCTTACAGGTGAAAGATTTATATCTTTGGGTTGTAAGATTACGATGGACTCATAGGGAATAGAAACGGACTTTTATAAAAACAAAAGAGGAACTGCCTCTGCGGCAATCCCTCTTTTCTGAATTTGAGAGCATGTTATTTAACTTCGATAACTTTGGCTGCTTTTTCTTTGTCTTCCGGCGTACGTTTCGGCAGCTCGATAGTTAATACGCCATCGTTTACTTTTGCATCAATTTTATCTTTATCTACATCATCAGGCAGGATCAATGTCTGTTGGAATTTAGAATAAGAGAATTCGCGACGCAAGTAACGGCTTTCTTTCTTGCCTTCTTTATCACCTTCGGTACTTTCTGTTTTCTTTTCCATAGAGATAACCAAGTCGTTGTCTTCGTTGATATGAATCTTGAAGTCTTCTTTGGTCATTCCCGGAGCGGCGACTTCTACTTTGTAGTCTTTGTCACTTTCAATAACATTGATGGCGGGAGCTGTTGCATTGGCTTTTACCATCCAGTCGTTATCAAAGAAATCATTAAAAATACTTGGTAACCATGTTTGGTTTGATCTTCTTACTGGCATCATAATCTTAATCTCCTATAGGTTTTGGTTAAACATTTTGTTTATTTCTGAATTCCTTCACCTTTCGGCTTTGTCATTCACTATCCATAATGCAAACCGCATACCATTAGTTCGATGATATGCGGTTTATATTGCACTCTTTTAAACCTATAAAGGTTTTCTTAAAGATTAAAACCTTTGCATTAAAAGTTGGTAAGCCTCTTTAAACATTTGATTGTCAAGGCTACTGCCAATTTGTAATTTTAGGGGGACAGATTGACAGTTGTTCTATATCAGCTTGAACCGCATACGGAAGATTCCGTCTTTATAGTCGTGGCTTATAATTTTAAATGTACCTATTTCGGACGTATTTTCCACGTGTTGACCTATACAGAGGCATTCGTCGTAATCGCCGACTTTTACAATCCGTACGGTTTCGGAAGCTTTTTCCGGTAAACGTTTCATGTCAAAGCGCCCTATAGCTTCCTCTTGAGAGATAAATTCCATTGTAACGGGCAAATTTCTTCGCAATACTTCGTTTACGGTGTTTTCTATTCTTATAATATCCGCTTCTTCCGGACAGGTTTGCAGCGCAAAATCCAGCTTGCTTTTTTTGCGTTCTATATGGGCGGATATTGCCCGTCCGCATCCGAAAAGATTGACCATTGTCCTGTTTATGACATGCTCTGTAGTATGCATGGGAGGGTATTCCTGTTTATTATGGTCGTTGAGTGATGGTTGTTCCATAGTTATTTTATTTTTGTTCTGATTTTGATGGGATATTAAAATCGTTCAAAGATAAATTATTCTTTTGTAATAAGGAAGCAGAGAGGAAATGATTGCTTTTGTATTATTATAAAACAACGAATTTTAAAAGATACTCAATGCCGGAAGGGAGTACTTTTGCAGAAAGTATGACGTTCACGAGGCTCTTAACCGATTTTAATGAGGCATGAACGTCATATTGATTTTTACTGTTTTACATCACAGGGGTTTGGAATAAGAATACAAATGAGTCGCTGTCTTTTAAATCTTTTACAGCATCTCCTGCATAAATCTTTCCGTTGGTGAGGGTCAGTTTCTTGATTCCGGCTTTGGGACTGAAGTCGATTTTCTTCAAATCCAACCAAAACAGATTAGGAGTCATGACCGATTCAAAATAATATATTTTATTCTTCTGATCGGATACAGAACGCCAGCGGGTGGAAGATATATGAGGTTTGTCCGGTGTGGTAATTCCGAAAGGAACAGATACATTACGCATCACACTGAGCACACTGGGTACAGCTATTTTAGCATCCGGAGTCTGAGGGATTGCATGTATATAAAAAGAGGCACGCACAAAGCGGTCGCTGGAACGGTTCGTGCCCGGCAGCATTTGCAATCTCCTACTTCTTTCCAGTAATTATTGATAGCCAACTGATAATCATATCGTGGAGAATTGGTCATCACTTGGAATTCTTTTCCTTCGTGTATGCTTAAATTCCCGTCCAGATATTCCAAAACCGCTGTATTTCCTGTTTCATCTGTAATAGCCAGGTGAAGAGTGGAAGCTGAACCGTTGGGCATGTGGGGAGCATCAATGCGGAATGATTCTTTTTTCAGCTCCTCGACAGCTTCATGTACGGTGGCAAAATTGTCCAGTACATATTGTGTCCATATGCTGATCCCCATGACAGGACGTGTATCTCCCGGGCGGTCAAAGACGGATTCTGGCAAAAATAACAGACTGGCAACCAATCCTTTTTCATTCATTCCGTCACACGTACCTATATCATATCCTGTTGCAATGACGCTGCCGTATTTTGAAGTCCATTTCACGGCATTTTCTTTATTATATCCTGCACGTTGTATTCCTCTGGGGAAAACATAGATATTACTCATAATATCTTCTTTCCAGTCCATTGTACGTCCGGTTACTACCATATGGTCCGGTCCGATATAGACGGCACGCGTGCATGCATCCGCTTTTTGTACGCTCATATAGAACATACCTGCCAATGTTAGTAATGCAATACTTCCTTTTTTAATTTCATGATTCTATCATTTATAAAGATTGTCTTTGCCATTTAGAACAAACCGGATAAGGAACAGGTTTATGGAAATGCAGTGATTTGTGATACATTTGTTGATAAATGCTAATTCATCGGTTCGATTGGAACGTAAATCACATCCGCATTCCCTTCATAAATTTCTACCTGATTATCCTGTCGGAGGGATTCTGTTGAGAACGATTGAAGATAGGTCGAGGTTTCTGGATTAAAAGAAATACTTGTTTTATCGTAAAAGTAAGGGGGATAAAATAAAAAAGGAGCAACGCCTTGCTCCAACCTTTGTTAACCTTAAATCTAATACTATGAAAAACACATTGCAAAGGTACGGATTTTTTGGAAAATAGCAAATAATCAGACTTAAAAAGTATGCTATATAACATTGTTTAATATTTGCGTTTCTCGAAAACCTGTTTTTTAAGACTTCTTTTGCGTATCTTTGCAGCCGTTAAAAAATAGCAGACGATAGTAAAAAGAGAAAATATATGGCATTTGAAGCGACAAAGAGAGAGTGGGGCGAGCTTTACGCCTTTTTCCGCTTGTTAGCGGACGGATATGTGTATGCAGGTACGCCTGATGTGAAAAGGAATGAAGTGCAAAAGCTTCCTGTGGCGATGGTACAGCGTGAGGAACATGACGGGACACGCCGTTATATTCTGGAGGATGAGGCGACCGTACGTATTTGTGGGGAAAAGATAGATAAGCAGATACCTCGTGGGGATTTTGCGGCTGTGGCAGAGTTGGTTTTTGCTGCTGTCAAAGAGAGCCGAGAGAATGATGTGATGTCTCCCGACGGTGTGGAAGAATTTTTAGATGAAGTCGCCATTTATGACTTGGAAGCAAAGACGGATGACCGTACTGATTTCTATGTTGCTTTTTACAGTATAGAGGCTCCGTTGGTAGGTTTTTGCGTTCGTTCCCGTTTGGGAACTATGTTCCCGTTGTTGGATGGAGGGCGTACCGCCAATTTGAAGTTCGAGCAGACTGGTGTTAAATTCGCTACTCCTACCGTAAACAAAATTAATGCTTTTGGTGAAGAAGATGATGTGGCAGGACGTATGTTGATGATAGAACGCTTGGGAGGAATCTTAAAATATAATGATGTGGCCGATAAGGTATTCCGTAGTAATCTTTGCATGATAGATCTTCATTTTCCCCGTATGTTGGGCGAGATGTTGCGTGTCATGCATTTGGATGGCATATCCAAAGTTAGTGACCTGACAGAAGCAATCAAACAAATCAATCCGTTGAAAATAAAGGATGAATTGATCCATAAGCATAGTTATTATGAATATAAGATGAAGCAGTTTCTTATGGCTTTGGCTTTAGGAATGCGTCCTGCCAAGATATTTAATGGGATAGATTCTGCCATATCCGGTTTTCTGTTTGTAAATGGTAATGGAGAGGTACTTTGTTATCAGAAGGCTGACCGTCAGGTATTTGCCGATTTCCTGTTTGTTAATTCCCGGTTTGAGAAAAGTTCTACTGAAAAAGATAAGTACGGATATCTGGAACGTGAGAACGGAGTCTATTATTTTAAGCTGAACTTGAAAATCGGTCTGTTGAAGAGATAGGACAATGAAGGAATTTGTATTTTCCTAGAGTTAAAATGTTTTTTACCACAGATTACACAGATTGAAATACGATTTATTGCTTATTTCAATCTGTATCTGTGTTAATCTGAGTAATCTGTGGTGGGAAACTATAGCTTGAATTTCAGAATTTTTCCATTCATTCCATCTAGTAATACGGGAGTTGTTTTGTCCGGCATAAGAGTCAGCTTCTCTGTGTTTCCGGTCAGCAATTCGGTTGCCTCATATTCTCCATAACGATGGATGCCTAATAATCAAACGCATGTTGCGGAATATTGACGGCTGAACGTGCCGGTATGGATCAAAGTTGACCATAATTAATATCAGTTCATCATCCTGTTTTCGTAAAAAGGCGTATTGTTTATGTTCGTTAAATACCCATCCGGCCAGATTGGCATAGGTTAAGTCAAAGAACACACCTTCCCGTATGGCTTTTTCACTGTTGCATATATTCAGCAGACGGGTATAGAATTGTTTCAATTGCTTTTCATCCTCATTCAGGAATTTATTGTCAAACTTGCCTCCATTGCGCCAGCGGCGTATGCTGTCCACACTCCAGTAATCAAAGATGGTAGTTCTTCCGTCACGCCCGCTGAAACCTTCCGTATCCATGCCATGTTCTCCCAATTCCTGCCCGAAGTAAATCATGACCGGATTGGTATTCATGCAAGCCGATACAATCATTGCGGGGATGGCTTTTGAGCCGTTTCCGGCAAAATAATCGGAAGCTATGCGCTGCTCGTCATGATTCTCCAGGAAATTGAGCATTCGTTTTTCAATACCTCCCAAGCTTTGCCAGCGTTGTGGAATAGCAGTTGCCGATTCCCATCCGCAGGTAATGGCACGTAGCGTATCATACAGACCTACTTTGTCATATAAATAGTCGAATTTGCCATTGAACAGATAATTCCTGTATTCTCCCGGATTATAGACCTCGGCGATAAAGATCAGTTTCGGATGTTCAGCTTTGATTTGCGGAATCACCCATCCCCAGAATTCTACAGGAACCATTTCTGCCATATCACAGCGGAATCCGTCAATGCCTTTGGCAGACCAGAACAGTAGGATGTCACGCATCTTCACCCATGTGTCCGGAATCGGTTCGAAGTGGTGGCTATGACCGTTCAAGTAGTCTATACCATAATTCAGTTTCACAGTTTCATACCAGTCATTGGAGTTGGGCCATGCGTCAAAACGGTCATTACCGGTTGCTTTTGCCGGAAACTCTATGTAAGGTTCCGCTGCGCCACGGTGCAGGTCAATATTGCCTTCCAGCTTTGTATTGGGAATATAATAGAAATTATTGTTGGGGCTGAAAGCTTTTGTCACATCATCTTTCTCACCTAAATCGGTTACTCCTTCAGGCTTGGCGTCTGAACCATATTGGCGGGCTACATGGTTGGGGACAAAATCAATGATGACCTTCAATCCGGCTTTGTGGCTTCGTGTTACCAGATTCTCGAACTCTTTCATACGGTCCGGGATACTGGTTGCCAAGTCAGGGTCTACATCATAATAATCCTTGATGCATACGGTGATCCGGCCTTTCCTTTTACTACTGCAGGATGATCGGGTTTGATACCATAGCGAGTATAATTGGTTTGGGTAGCATGTTCAATGATACCTGTATACCAAATATGTGTAGCACCCAGTGTTTTGATCTCGCTTAAAGCCTTTGTCGTGAAATCGGCCATTTTCCGCAACCGTTTTCCTCCAAAGAACCATTAGGCTTACAACGCAGGCTGTTGTTCCCGAATAAACGGGTGAATACCTGATAGATAATAATTTTTTCTTGTGTATCCATTTTATTCTTTTTTTGTTTATCTCCAAATTGTTCCATTCTCCAGGAGTAGTCTGTCCAGGAGTTCCGTTGCCGTATTGTATCCTTTTTCGAATATCTCTTCGGCTCTTTCCAGTTCTCTGTTGCTGTATTCTTCCAGTCCGTATGATTCGATCAGCAAATCTGCAATCCCTTTTTGAGGCAGTGTATTGGCTTGGAAAATAAAATGATAGGCTCTGAGTGCGATGCTTACCACATTCTTGCTATATTCATCTGCTACCAGCGGGTCTACATTGAGTGCTATCACTTTCTCGCATTCTTTGCGAATGGGGCTGACCGGCAGGTTCATCAAGATTCCTCCATCTACATAATATGTATTGTTGATGCGTATGGGGGCAAACAAGATAGGCATACAGCAGGAAGCAGCCAGTCTTTCGGCTATTTTCCCTTTTTTAAAAGAAACGATGCGTCCGTGATCCAAATCGGTGGCGGTAATAATAGTGGGGATTTTTAGTTCTTCTATCGTTTTCGACTCCAAGTTGCTGTTTAAGAAATCGATAAAACTATCCAGTTTCAGCAGACCTTGTTTGTTGATAGAAAAAGTGGTCAGTTCTTTGAATGAATGGTGCTCAAAAGTTCAACAATATGATAAGGCTCTTTGCCGTCGGCATAGAAGACAGCGGCAAGAGCACCTGCACTTACTCCGGAAGTATTTCCGGCCTGATGCCATGTTCATGCAAAGCCTGCATAATCCCCAAATGGGCAAATCCTTTTATAAATCCTCCGCTCAGGGCATAACCAATGTTATATTTAAATTCATTCATAGTCTGATCTCGTTTAGATACCGACAAACTTACGAATATTTTTGTGAAATGCCATAAAAATACGGATTACTCAGCATATTCCGGTAATCCGTATGAAATTTATGATAACTGAATTTTGTTTATCAAGCAATACCGTGTGCGTTGACCGATCCATCAATTTTCTTGATCAGTCCTTGCAGTACAGCACCCGGTCCGCATTCGGTAAAGTCATCGGCACCATCGGCAACCATATTCTTCACTGTCTGGGTCCAGCGTACGGAAGCGGTGAGCTGAGCTACCAGGTTTGCCTTGATTTCAGCGGGATCTGTGTGAGGCAAAGCGTCCACGTTCTGATATACCGGGCATTTCGGAGTATGAATTCAGTAGCGTTGATAGCAGCTTCCAGTTCCACTTTGGCGGGGTTCATCAACGGAGAGTGGAAGGCGCTCCCACTTCAGCGGCAGGGCACGTTTAGCACCGGCAGCTTTCATTGCTCGCAAGCCTTGTTGATTCCTTCGATAGAACCTGAGATGACAATTTGTCCCGGGCAGTTATAATTGGCAGCCACTACCACTTCTCCTTCTTTAGAAATCGCTTTCACAGATTCTTCTACTTTCGTCAGGCAACGCATGATGGCAGCATCGTAGAGGGTTGTGCCTCACAAGCTTTCTGCATAGCCATAGCACGTGCATAAACCAGTTTCAGACCATCTTCGAAAGACAATGCTCCAGCTGCAACCAATGCGGAAAATTCGCCCAGCGAGTGTCCGGCAGTCATTTCAGGTTTGAAATCATCACCCATGCAAAGAGCGGAAATTACCGAGTGCAGAAAAACGGCAGGCTGAGTTACTTTAGTCTGGCGCAAGTCTTCGTCAGTACCTTCAAACATGATGTCTGTGATACGGTATCCTAAAATGTCGTTTGCTTTTTCAAAAAGTTCTTTGGCTAAAGCCGAGTTTTCGTACAGGTCTTTACCCATACCTACAAACTGTGCTCCCTGTCCGGGGAATACAAATGCTTTCATATTTTTCCTATTTTGGTTTAAAAACGTTGCAAAGTTAATTATTTCTTTCGGAACTACGGAATAATAATGAGGCAATTTGCTAATATGCTGCATTATGTACAGCATGGTAATTAGCATATTGACAAATTATTTCATTGTTTTCATCGGAACAGGTGCGTAAAAGTGATTCAGCGGACCGTGTCCTTCGCCTATGTGCACGTCTTTCCCGGCGTGGATTCCTTTGGTGACATATGCTTTTGCATGTTCTACGCCTGCGGCATATCATATCCCAGTGCCAGAAAAGTAGCAATGGCGGAAGAAAGAGTACATCCTGTTCCGTGTGTGTTTTTGCTTTCTATCTTATCTGAGATAAAGAGATGAGGCTTGTCTTCTCCAGCTGTTTGTAATACATCGCACATCTTGTCGCCCTCCAAATGTCCTCCTTTCAGTAAAACGGATCCGCAACCGAATTTTAATAATTCCGATGCGGCAGCTTTCATTGTGTCCACATTGCTTATGCAGTGTTCCGTCAATACTTCCGCCTCACTCAGATTGGGCGTAATCAGACTGGCCAGAGGCATCAGTTCCCGGGTCAGTGCACTGATGGCGTCCTCTTCTATCAGCCGGTGTCCGCTAGTCGATACCATGACCGGATCGAACACAACGAAGCGGGGCCGGTATGTACGAAGGCAGGAGGCTATGGTCTTGACTATTTCCACATCATTAATCATACCTATTTTAACAGCATCCGGACGAATATCTTCCATTACGGCTTCTATCTGCCCACGTACATATACCGGTGGTACGGGATGTATGGCACGTACTCCCAAAGTGTTCTGTACGGTGATTGCAGTAATGGCTGTCGCAGCATAACCACCCAAGGCGGAGATGGTCTTCAGGTCAGCCTGTATGCCGGCTCCTCCGCTGCAATCGGATCCTGCTATACTTAATACACAAGGATATTTCTTCATATAAATCTCATTTTGACAAAGTATTTGCAAAGATAACGAATAATCTTGTTTTAAATGTTTGCACAAGTGAAGGGAATCAATTATTTTTGCTAAACATAAAATAAAGTAAAAATAAGGGGAATGAAAAGAATCCTAGTAACGGGAGGCGCAGGATTTATAGGGTCACATCTATGCACTCGTCTGATAGAGGAAGGTAATATTGTTATATGTTTAGACAACTTTTTCACGGGGAGTAAAGAGAATATAAGTTACCTGATCGGGCATCCGCGCTTTGAACTGATAGAACACGATATAATTAATCCGTTTTGGACGGATGTGGACGAGATATACAATCTGGCATGTCCCGCTTCTCCTATACATTATCAGCATGATGCTATCAAAACGGCGAAGACGGCTGTCTTCGGCACGTTTAATATGTTGGGACTGGCGAAGCGTAACAAAGCAAAAATACTTCAGGCTTCTACCAGTGAGGTGTATGGTGATCCGTTGTCGCATCCCCAAAGGAGGGAGATTGGGGAAATGTGAATCCCATAGGCTACCGGTCTTGTTATGATGAAGGAAAACGTTGTGCCGAGACTTTGTGCATGGATTATTACCGTCAACATGGCGTCTTGGTAAAAATAATCCGCATATTCAATACGTATGGTCCTAATATGCTGACCGATGACGGACGTGTAATTTCCAATTTTGTGGTACAGGCATTGCTAGATAAAGATATAACCATTTATGGAGACGGAAAACAGACACGTAGTTTTCAGTACATAGATGATCTGGTGGAAGGATGATACGTATGATGGCTACGGAAGATCACTTCACAGGACCGGTGAATATCGGTAACCCTTGCGAATTTTCCATATTCGAACTGGCTCAGAAGATATTGGAACTGACCTGTTCTCATTCTAACATTATTTTCGAACCTTTACCTCATGATGACCCTCGTCAGCGCAGGCCGGATATTACTCTGGCAAAAGAAAAGCTGGATTGGGAGCCTCACATTCATCTGGAAGAGGGGCTGATGAAAGTGATTGATTATTTTAAAAGTGTTCTGGCTAAATAATATATACCTATGACACCGGATGTAAATGTTGTAATAAGTCATTCTGAGTACACTGTTTTGGTTGTGGATGATGTGGTTTCTAATGTCTTGTTGTTAAAAGTGTTGTTAACAAACGAGAAGTTTAAGGTGATAACTGCCGGTAATGGAAAGGAGGCATTATCCCAGGCGGTCAATGCCCGTCCCGATTTGATTTTGTTGGATGTCATGATGCCCGAGATGAATGGTTTTGAAGTTGCCGAACGATTGAAAGCCGATCCGGAAACACAACATATTCCTATTATATTTCTGACAGCCTTGAATACCACTGCCGATATAGTGAAGGGTTTCAAGGTAGGTGCGAATGATTTTATATCCAAACCTTTTAATAAGGAAGAGCTTGTGATCCGTGTTACCCATCAGATATCCCTGATTGCCGCCAAACGGATCATCATGAAGCAAACGGAAGAATTGCGTAAGATTATTATGGGGCGCGACAAGTTATATTCTGTTATCGCACATGACCTGCGTTCACCCATGGGATCCATTAAATGGTGCTCAATATGTTGATACTCAGTCTTCCGTCCGAACAGATCGGTAAGGAATGTTTGATATGCTGAGCATGGCCAATCAAAGTACGGAGGATGTTTTCTCTTTGCTGGATAATTTATTGAAATGGACTAAAAGCCAGATAGGCAAGCTGAATGTAGTTTATCAGGACTTTGATATTGTGGGGAATATTGCTTCGGTTATCGAAATTTTCAATCTGGTAGCCGGTATGAAGAATATAAAGGTGAACTTCCCGGTGTATGGAAAGATTGAGGTACATGCCGATATGGATATGATGAAAACCATCTTGCGTAATCTTCTCAGCAATGCAATTAAGTTCAGTTATAATGATTCCGAAATTCTGGTTAATGCCGAAATAGAGGGTGATAAAGTCATAGTCAGTGTAAAAGACACCGGAAAAGGCATGAGTGAGGAAGACCAAAAGAAATTGTTGAACACGGAAACTCATTTCAGCAAATACGGAACGAATAATGAGGAAGGTTCCGGATTAGGCTTGTTATTATGTCAGGATTTTGCTGTTAAGAATGGTGGGCATTTATGGTTTGAGTCTGAAGAGGGAAAAGGTTCCACTTCTTCTTTTCGGTAGCTTTGAAGAAGTGATTTATCAAAGTCCCACCTCCAGATATACCGGGTTATGGTCACTCATATCATAAGGAATCACCTTATATTTTATACCTTCCAATAAGGTGGAATGGAACAAGTAGTCTATCCGTAGTAAATGGTGAAACCCCCGATAAGTGGCTCCGTACCCTTCTCCAGCGGTTTGAAATCCGTCTTTCAAGCCGTTTTTCAGAGTTTCATAAGTAAAAGTTCCCGGAGGGTCATTGAAGTCACCGCATACAATCAAGGGATATTCCGTGGCATTGATCAGCGAACTGATTTGTTCAGCCTGTCCGGCACGTCTGACAGTATTTTCCCGGAAGTTGTCAGAATAGCCCAGATAAATGCCTCTTTCCTGTTCCTCATCTTGTTCTCCCCGAGCTGTGCTGCTTTGGAACGCATTCTGTCAAAGCTGGTAGTCTGCATGTGCACGTTGATGATGCGTATCGTCATACCTTTTACATCCAGGTCGGCCCAGATGGCTCCGTTGTTGGTATTCGGAAATTCTATTGTTTGTGACTGTCTGATGGGGTAGCGGCTGTAAATGGCCTGACTCAATCCTTCGGGGATAAACGAGTAAGGGAATATTTTAGCATACGTATTCTGTAAGTCTTGTTCCGTAAAGTCGCCATTGCCTCTATATTCCTGAAAACAAAGTACATCCGTTTCCTCCTTGTTCATCATCTCGGCAAACTCCTTGGCGGAGAATCCCGTAATTTCATTTCCAAATGAGTGGACATTGTAAGTCACTACTTTCAATCTGTTCTCGTTAGCATATTTGGTAGGTTATAAATTTGGTACATGGAAGTGATGTATTCGTAATTTACTATCAGACCCGTCAATGGAATCCATAACCAATACCGTAGTCTGATGAGCCAGTAAATAAATAATATCGTATTGACAACCACCAGTATAGGTTTGCTTAAGGCAACGTATGCGGCGAACATATTCTCCACCGGATTTATTTTACCTGAGAAGTAAGCGAAGATGGAAAGTCCCAGAATGAAGATTGTGAACAGGATAGATAAAAAATAGGCAAATTTGTATACGGCTAATCTTCCCATAAATTACTTTTGTTTTAGATACTTGTTTATAGTCATTTTCAATAAGTCGGCAGATACCGGTTTGGTTAAAAACTCATTGCATCCGCTTTCTATGGCAGCTATTTTGTCTTTTTCATATGCGTATGCGCTTACAGCGATGACAGGTACGCTGGCAGACATTTCCCGGATGGCTTTGGTGGCGTCCAGACCATTGATGTTAGGCATTTTTATATCCATCAAAATCAAGTCGGGTTTGTATTGTTCATAGAATATGATAGCCTCCATACCGTCATGAGCATGCACCAGTTTGTACATTTTTCCGAGCATAGCCTCTATCAAGTCATAATTGCTTTGATAGTCTTCCGCCACTAGGATGGTCATCTCCTGATGGGAAGTTCTATTGTTGTCTTTAATGGAAGCCGGTGTAAGTTTTTCCTCCCATTTCATATCTCCGTTTGCCGAAATGTAAGGCAATGTAAAAGTGAATGTGTCCCGGTTCCCATTTTGGATTGTACAGCTATTTTTCCTCCTAACTTTTCTACAATGATTTTGCTGATGGAAAGCCCCAGTCCTGTGCCTTGCACTTGGTTGTTGGCCATGATGAAACGATCGAATATCTTGTCTATCTTGTCATCGGAAATACCGCTTCCGGTATCGGCTACATGAAAAACAATCTCTTTTTCCTTCAATTTATACCCGAAGCTGATAGAACCTTTGGCGGTGAATTTCGTAGCATTACCTATCAGATTGGAGAAAACCTGAAACAAGCGGTTCCTGTCTGTCGAGATAACCAGTGACGGATCGGACTCTTCGAAAACAAGCTCCACTCCGGGTTGACACCGGAAACTATACGTGTTTTTACATCTTCACATAAAATATAAAGGGATACAGGCGCATAGTTGAACTCCATCATGCCCGATTCAATCTTCGACAGGTCCAAAATCTCGTTGATAAGTTCCTGCAGGCGCATGTTGTTTTTTTCTACAATATCGTAATACTGCAATCTTTCCTCGGCGTTTTCCGTTTCGGCTATAATGCGTGAGAATCCCAGAATGGCATTCAACGGCGTACGGATTTCGTGGCTCATATTGGCAAGGAAGGCAGATTTCAGCTGGTTGGAGCGTTCTGCTTTCCAAACAATTTCGGATGTGTTCTGTATATATCCTTCCAATACGGTCCTTTGCATATATACCTCTTTGTGGTATGTTTTTATTCTCATATTGACGGTCTTTCCGTCAATAAGGAGTCTATAGTTTACGGTATTGGAAGCATCTTTCTCCTTCAGGTTTTCTTCCAGCCATTGACTGAAACGGTCCTTGTCATCAAGGTGCATATAGTTCATGTATTCATCTATGGAAATCTGTTTCTGTTCCTCATCGTTACAGAATATCCGGGTGTATCCCGAGTAAGTGAAGAGCCGTGTGGACGAATCGTATGCCCATAATCCTATTCTTGCGGCTTTTTCTACTTCGCACAAATCTTTTTGCTTTTTTTCCAGTTTCAGCCTGACGACACTCCGGCCTGTGATATCCCTGTATTGAAAAAGAAAATGCTCCTCATCATACTTGCTGATAATACATTTGTAGTATTTCACGTCATCTTCCAATATTAATTTGTAATTCCGTGCGGAAGGTTTGTCTCCTGCCCGTACTTTGATGAATTCCGTATACATCTCCCGTGCCGTTTCTACGGGGAAATAAGAGAATATATTTCTCCCTATAATATCTTGTTCTTTTATAAAGAAGTCCGTCGTATTAGCCTTGAAGTCTAAACAGGTGCCGTCTTTATATACGAAAAACATAGTATCAGCCGTAATTTCCAGAATTTTGTCTGCATACTGCTTATCGTGCAATATATTACTCGGAATTTTCATATTAATAGTATGATTCTCAATATACTGTTTCTCTTAGCGAATTTAGATGCGTGATATTTGTTACTGACAGCAAATATACAAAAAAATATTGTTTATATCATTTTATATCGTAATTTTGCAAGGTAATCAATGAAAAGAAGAAATGAAAAAGATTTTGGTAGCTGAAGATACGGAAAGTAATTATCTCTTATTATCTATAATTTTAAGAAAGGAGTATGAAGTTCACCGTGCCCATGATGGGCAGGAGGCTATTGAGAAATTTGAGAGTTGCCGGCCCGATATGATTTTGATGGATATAAAGATGCCTGTTATGGACGGTTTGGAAGCTACCAGAAGAATTCGTCTGAAGGGAGGGACACTTCCCATCATAGCTCTTACCGCCAATGCATACGACAGTGACCGTGACAAGGCTTTTGAAGCCGGATGTGACGATTATATGGCCAAGCCGATCATGGCTCCCGCTTTGCGTGAGATGATAAAAAGTATTTTGGTGAGTAAATATTATGCCCTGCGGGACTTTTCCCATGTTCCGCCGGCATGTCTTTTCAAATAGAAGAAACCTTTTATCACATTGATGTTCATGAACAGGAAATAGTAGGGAATATAAAGGAATTTGTTCTTTACGGACTTGGCAGACAAGAGGCTGCCATAAACTCCCCCGAGGTAGAATGCGGATTGCAGCAGAAGAAAAAGAAAATAAACCGGGAGGCTTTCACTACAGACAACCAGCAGGATATTCAAGGGAAAGAGCAGAAACAAGGCGACCGGGGTTACCGACCATCTCAGCACGCGATGGGAAACATATTGAAAACTGAGGATTCCATAACGTAGCGGATTCAGCAGTTCTTTCAAACGGTAGACAGACTGCAATCCTCCTGCCGCGATACGTACTTTTCTTTTTTCCTCTTCTTTCATATCGGCCGATCCGCTTTCCAAGGCATATGCCGTATCACAATATGCTATCGTATACTGCTTCATGGCGATACGCAGGGACAACATAAAATCATCCAGTAGGGTATCTTCAGGCATTTCCTCATATAACGGGGTGCGGATGGCGAATAATTCTCCGGCAGCACCTATGGCGGAATAGAGCTGATAATCCATTTTTTTCAGCCATGATTCATATTTCCAGTACAATCCTTCTCCTCCGGAAACCGCTCCTCCGGTACTGTACATGTCCACCCGTTTTTCTCCTGCCACACATCCCACCTGCGGATGGTTAAAACATTTTACTATCTCGCGAACGGCCTGCGGATTAATAAATGTATTGGCGTCTGTGAATATGACCAAAGGTGTGGTGACAAATCCCATGCCACGGTTCATAGCGGCTGTTTTTCCTTTTCTTTCGGGGACGAACAATAGGGTGACATCGGGATACGCTTTTAATTTTTCATTGGTTCGGTCATTGCTGCCGTCCGTTACCCATACGATATGCAGTTTCTCTTTGGGATAATCCAGTTCTTGGCAGTTTTTCATCTTTCCGTCTACTACCTGTTCCTCATTATAGGCGGTGATGAACAGGGTGATTTCGGGTAGGTCGGTGTTGTTGCCGTTCCGGCAGGTTTCTTGCTCCGGTTCGTCCGTATCGTAGAAGGAAATAAAACTTTGTTTTATTTTTACCAATTATCCACAACAGGATTCCGTATCCCACATAGGTGTAGAATACAATGAACAGGAGAACGAAGAAGAGGATTTCAAGAGTGTTCATGCTAGTATTTCTTTATATATATTCAATATTTCTCTGGCTGTGTTCTCCCATGAGAACCGACGGACTCTTTCTAGTCCATATGCAGTTTGTGACTGATAGAATTCTGCATTTTCTTCTAAATGAAGGAGGGCGGAAGCAATTTCCTCCGGTTCGAACGGATTGACCAGAATACCCTCCGGTCCTGCGATTTCGGGCATGGCGGAAGTGTTGAGGTGATGACGGGAGTTCCACAGGCCATCGCCTCCAGAATGGGGATGCCGAAACTTTCGCGTAAAGACGTGTATATAAAGACGGATGCTCCACTATAAACAGCGGGTAGTTCTGTGTTTGGAATGTATCCGGGATGATACAGCATTTTTTTTATTTCTTGTAATCCTTCCCTGTTCAGATATTCGTCTATGATCTCTTCTTTCAGGTCGGCGATAAGCAAGGGAAGGGCTGACTGGATTTTTTTAAATAAATGCCGTATGCCTGCAATACCCTTGCCGTATTCTTCTTGGGATCGGTATTTCCTAAAAAGAACAGGTAAGGATGGTTCTTTATGTATCGGGCAGTGGTGGCTTGTGCGTTCCGTATGGGTATGAAATGTTGTGAATAGCCGTTGTATACGGCGACAAGCAGTTGTTTGTCAATGTGCAGGAAATGACTGATGCGGTTGCATTCAAAATGAGAAACGGTAATGATTCTTTTGCATTTGGTAAGGATTTGGGGAACAATGATTTTTCGGTAGAAACGTCCCAGTCTTTGGTACATGGACTGGTTCTTGCCTTGTTTTTTTTCTAGAAAGATAATGTCGTGCAGTGTAAGCACCAGTGGAATGTTTCCATACACAGGGGCAGTGTTGCTTGTGCAGTGCAGCAGGTCGGGTTTGATTTTTTTTAAAGCCAACGGTAGTCCTATCTGTTCCCAAAGCGGATAGGATGGCCAATTAACGGTCACGATATGCATGTTGGCGGATTCCTGCAAACAAATATCATCTCCCGGGCTGACCAGTATGAAGTATTCGTTCTGTTGGTCTATCTTTTGCAGTTCCCGGATGGTTTCCAGAGCTACATAGTCCATGCCATGTTTCTCTTTTCTGAAGATGCGCTGGGCTTCTATTGCTATTTTCATCTGTCGTTACTTTATCAAGTTAGAATCTTCGTCCTCGTAATTGTTTTTGCTATAGAAAAGAGTCGTGAAGCTTCTTAAACCTTTTATGGCTCGTTTTTTGAAACTGCTGAACAGGGATCCGTCGGCCGAAATAGTGCCATAGCCGGTAAGGACACGGGCTTTGCGGGCGGTGACGAATCTTAATTTTCCGTATTTTTTCAATGCCAGTGCCAGGGAGCCGTCTTCTCCGCGGAGTATGTCTGTCCGGAATCCTTCTTTCCGGGCTGTTTCCGTGTGGAAGGCAAAAGCCATTCCACGTACATTGAGCTCCGGTCTGTTCAGATTTTGTATTTTCAAATAGAGATCACGTAGTGTCTCATAGAAGAAAAGTCCTAAATGATGTTCATTAGGAAGAAAACTCCACAGGGCGTATGCACCTGCCACTTCTTTGTCCTGTAAGACCTTTATCATGGTACTGATGTACTGGGGCGGATAAAGTGTGTCGGCGTCTATGCAGAGATGATACTTCCCCCGGGCATGGTTCAGTCCGCATTGCCGGGCAAAACCGGGACCTTTCCGGTATTCATTGAAGTAGGTGACTCCTAATTCTTTTAGTACCTCTTCGGTGTGGTCGGTAGAATGATTATTGATGACTAGTATTTCTACAGGATAGTTATGTTGGTTTTCACATAAAGACCACAGGCAGCTCAATATCCTCTTTTCTTCATTATGGGCGATGGCGACCACCGAAACCAGCGGAGCATGAGTTGCAAGCTGCCGGATCTTGTCTTTCACTTGGTTGATAACCGCTTGTGGGGCTTGGGTGAAAGGCTTGTCATAGATGGATAAATAGTCAGCGTACCACTTCATGCGTTTTTATATATTCGGACAGTGTGACCGGATTCCGGTGATTACTGAATCGTGATTTGAATTTGTTTTTGAGGATATAGAACAGGGCTTGAATCATCTTCTTCATTTCCGTCAGGGCGGAACGGCGGGGATATAGTTTCTCCACCATTTCCCGGTTCCATTTGTTGAGGAAGAAAGAGGAGTAGTATTCATCTTCGGGATTGACTAGTATCTCCACTTCATCTTTCCACTCATAACGGTTCAAGGTTATATCTCCTTCCGTCAGCCACAGCAGTTTGTAGGGGAGGGATTGGAAAGGCAGATAATTCAGGAATAATTCTCCATAGTCGTTTTCATAGTTTCCCGGCATCTTGTTCTTTTCATAGAAGACCAGTTTGTTGTCTATATCCAATATAACCCATTTATGTGATTTTTTGGGAAACAAGTATTCGCCCAGCAGACTGGGAGTTTCTATGTATCCCCGTCGGGCTACCCTGCATAATTCCTTGACAAAAGCTTCGGGATGTTCCACGTGTTCCAATACCTGATTGCATATTACGTAGTCAAACTCCTTGTCTTTGAAGGGCAGTTTTTCTCCATCGGCATGTACAAAGGTCTGATGCGGGTATATTTTCACGTCACCGCAGCGGTGGTAATTGGTGTCAATAAATTTTTCGACTATCACGTTGGAGCGATATGTCGGATTATGGCCCGGACCTATCTCCAGCACTTTGTCATTTTTATTTATATGGATGTCTCCTCTGTCGTAGGGGGAATCTGTTTTCATTGTTTTGTTCCGTTTAATAAGTTGTTGAATAGCTGAATCCATTGTTGCATTATTACATCTTCAGCAAAACGTTGTACATTGATGCGGGCTTTTTTCCCCATTCCTTTTCTTATTTGTTCGTTCTCAATCAGATAATTTATTTTTTCGGCCAGTTCTTCTGTTTTTCCATTTTCGACCAATAGTCCGTCTTCCCCGTCCCGGATGATGTCTTTAGGTCCGCACGGACAGGCGAATGACACGGCAGGTACTCCGCACGCCATTGCTTCCGCTATGACCATTCCGAATCCCTCAAATCTGGAACTTGATACAAAGATAGAACTTCATGGTATTTACAGAGCATATCCGGGGTTGCATTTTCAAGAAAAAGGTTCTTTAATTTCCATTTTCCGGCCAGTACTTGATATGTAGTCTTGTCTCCTTTGCCATATATATGTAATTCCCAGTCCGGATGCCGGTTACAGACTTTGCTCCATGCTTCCAGTAACAAATCGAATCCTTTTTGATAAGTATATCTTCCGGCTGCGGTTATCCGTTTATTGTTCAAGTCGCTGAATGTTCCGGATTGAAAGGGTAGAGGGTTGCTGATAACTTTTACATTTTGCAGTTCGGGCCAGTTGGCTCTGTCTTCCTCACTCAGTACAACGAACTTGTCCAGCTTTTTTAAATGCCTCACCAGACTTTTCATCCATAATTTGGCAAAAAGTTCCTTGATGAAGTTGCTTTCGTTCTTTTCAAAGTTACGATAGTTTTTCCGGTTTACATGTAGCTCCCCTATCTTTTTGCTTCCATCTTTGAGGGAAGTGATAAAGTTTATTTCCCGTCGTAACAAAGAAACTGTGATGTCCGGTTTGAGGTGAGACAAGGCGGCAGAGAGCTTGCGTCGGTATATTCTTTGTTTTTTCAGATAAACCGGCACTTTTTTTCCAAAGAGGGAGTTCCCATAATTCTTCAAAATCTATATCCAGTTGGATGATTTTTACTTTAGGCGATAAAGTATAGCAGGGAGGCTTGCCTTTTCCGTCAGTCAGCAAAATATATATGTCATAATTACCATTCTCTGCCAGATAATTGGCTTTGGTGGTCAGTACCCTTTCCACTCCTCCGGGGATATGGAGAGAGGGGGTACAATAGGCGATTCGGATCATAGGCGGGAGTATTACAGGTTGTTTATTACTTTCATCATCTGTTCTTTCCATGACAGGTTTTTAATGGAATCCCTTATTTTACGAGGAGACAGATCCAGTTCCATATAGAACCGGATAAGCCGGTGGATATCTATGGGACTTTCGTCGGCCGGAACTTTCAGTATATAAGGCATCTTGTCAAAGTCTCCATCTGTTTCTGAATATGCAAAAGGTATTCCCCGTGCTGCATATTCTCTGTTTTTTAATGTTTTGATTTTGTCGATGCCGCTGCGGTGGCGTGCCAGACTGCCGATGGCAAAGTCTGCTTCGTTGAATAATTCGTCTAGTTCCTCGTTCATTTTTTGTCCGTGGAAGATGACATATTTTTCTATATGATATTTGTTGATAAGTTCATAAAATCCGGGAGCGTGTTGTGAATCATGCATTTCGGATTTCCATATACCTCCTGCGATGTGGAAAAATACGATTGTGTTTGCCGGGTTTTGGTAATATTTACCCAAACCCTCTATCAGGCGGTCGTAACCGTGCCAATAATGTACTTCGGCCACTCCTAGTAGATGAATGACGGAGGTATTTTTAGAAACCGTCTTTTTCAGCGGAATGGAATCAAAGTCAACTCCATTGGATATCTGAATGGTACGTTGGCCGAATATACAGTGATAGTCTGAGAAAGTGACGATGGCGTTCACGTGTTTTGCCAATGTCTTTCGGAATACTTTATCCACTTGTATCCCCAGGCGTGTGACCAGTGGGAAACCGGCGTATTCGCTGTCGTAAGGATAGGTAGGTATTTCCATCGCTATTTTAATTCCGGCTTTCCTCAGTTTGCTGAACAGCCGGATGGTGAACGGATTTGCATTATGGAAAGAGCGTACATAGATTAATTCCACTTGATGTGTTATAGCATAGCGGTATATGCATTGGTAGGAAACTCTTCTTTTCGCCGCAGCCGGTTTGCCTGTTCCGTAGTCTTCTATTATTTCATTGTTTATCATCCTTACCCGGTGGCCGTTGTCCGCTATGCTGTATGTGCATAAACTTACCCGGTGTCCACATGCTTCAAAGCCTTTAACCTGATGCAAGATCTTTTTACTGATGCCGCTGTAAGGGGATAGTCCGTGGAAAAGGAGGTAGATGATATTCATGGTCGGGCAGTTGTTAAGGTGTTGAATAGTTCATCCCACAGTTTCATCACTTCTTCGCGTGAATAACGTTGGATATTCTTTTGGGCCTGCTTTCCCATCCGTATGCGTTTGTCCGTATCCTCTATCAGCGGCATATCGCGTCAGCCAGTTCGTCCGTGTTTCCGTTCTTCACCAGTATTCCGTCTTCTTCCGGAGTGATAATCTCGGCAGGTCCGTACGGGCAGTCGAATGAAATGCAGGGAACACCACATGCCATCGCTTCCAGAAGTGCCATCGGTAATCCTTCAAATCGTGAACTCATGACGTATATGGAACTTTCCAGATATTTTTCTTGAATGCTTTTTGTCGGAGGGCATAGTGAAAAACTGTTTTTTATATGATGCTTTTCAATAAGCTCTTGCAGGCTGTTCCTATCCTGTCCTTCTCCGTAAATGCGGATATGCCAGTCGGGATGCTTCCGATTGACTTTGATCCAGGCTTCAATCAGGCGGTCATACCCCTTCTGTTCGCTGTATCTTCCTATGCTGATGATTCTTTTCTCCAGGCAAGAACTCCCTTTTTCGGGTGAGAAAGGTAAGAAGTTCGGTATGACACAAGCCTTCTTCACTTCTTTCCAATTATCCGCATCATGTTGTGTCAGAACAACCAGCGCATCCAGTTTTTTACAGCCTCCTCCTGTTTCTTTCTCCAATGCCGTGCGATTTGCTTGTATGGGAATCCCCGTTGTTCCATCAGATGCAGGTTACGAGTGTATGGTTTGGCTATATGGGATTCTCCTATTTTTACGCTTCCATCATCCAGTTGTGTCAGAAAATCCAATTCTCGGCCCAATGTGCTGATGACAATATCCGGTTTCAAGGTTTTCAGCCAATACTCCAGCTTCTTTCTGTACAGGTGCATCAGGGTAAAATAATAATATCCTCTTACTAACAGGTTGTGATGATATTGTCTGTCAAAATCAATTCCTATGTCAATGTGCCTGATTCTGGGAGATATCGGGAAAACGGGCGGGCGTTCTTTTTGTGAATCTGTGATAATAAATACATCCTGATGCATTTCGTCAGCCAGATAGTTCGCTTTTTGGATGATGCTCCGGTCTGCGCCTCCCACGGTGCATAGTGCTGTGTATAGATAAACGATGGTCATTTTTCAGTCAGTTTATGAAACAACATTTCCCATTGCGGCATGATGTTTCGGAGTGAGTAGCGTGTTATATTTTGTTTAGCTCTTTTGCCAAAAGCTTTTCTTTCTGCTTCATGTTCTATCAAGTGGCAAAGAGCGTTGGCAAATCCTTGTATATCTCCGTTTTTGACGAGGAGTCCGTCTTCCTGGTTTCTGATGATTTCCGATGGACCGAAAGGACAGTCGAAAGAAACACAAGGAACACCCAGACTCATGGCTTCGATCAAGACCAGTCCAAAACCTTCGTAATTGGAGCTTAGGGCCAGAATGGAACTGTTCAGGTATTCTTGCGTTATGTTTTGTGTAAAAGGATGAATTGTGATGGAGTGTTCCAGCTTTCTGTCTTTAATCTGCCGGGTTAAGCTATCCTTATAAAATCCTTCACCAAATATATCCAGTATCCAGTCGGGGTGGCGTTTCTGCACGATATTCCATGCGTCAACCAGTCTGTCGAATCCTTTTTGCCAGGTCAGTCTGCCTGCCGCTATTACACGGGGAGCCTCACAGGAGCTGATTGTTTGTATATCAATAGAGGTGGTGTTCGGAATGATATGTATATTCGGATGTTGTCCCCACATGGCGGCATCTCCTTGTGTCAGTGTGACTATAGCATCGCTGTATCGTTTTACATCACGGAAACATTGGTAGCTGACGTATCTGTCTTTTATATCTTTAAAAAAACTCTTTTTGCGGTTTGCAGGTATCCGGGTGTATATTTTGGCGCAATGCGATTCAATGATTTTCTTTGCCTTGCAGTCTAATTTACAGATCAAATCCGCTTTGAAACTGGTATTTCCTGATATGATATCGGGATTGATGAGCTTGATCTCTTTTTTTAATTTTTGTTCGAATTTATGGTTCAAAGTCCATCCCACTCTCAATTGTTCGAGAAGCGGATGCTGGTATTGCAAATGAAACTTTGTATCCAGATCGATATGTTCCACTTTGTGGGATAACGGGAAAGAAAAAGGATGATTGCCTTGGGAAGAAGTGATAAGATAGACCTCGTGCCCATAAATTTCGGCCAAGTAATTCATCTTATCCGTTAAAATCCGTTCCATGCCTCCTATACGGGCTATGGAGTCGTATACATATACTATTTTCATTCCCCTGGTTTGTTTTTCCGTAAAAATAGTGTATTCTTTTTATATATCCAATAAGAAGTTGTTGAAATTCCTGTCCATATCCGTTTTTTATGGAATGTCGGCTGTATTCGGAGTAAAAAGTGGGTTTCAATGGATGAAGATGGGGCTATTTAGTAATTAAAGTCTTTGGAATGTTGTGAGTATCATTTGTTTTTGCGAATATTGCATTTTATAATGATTAGCAGATAATGATGAAAGAGATAACGGTGGTGATGCCGGTTTACAAGGTGGAAAAATACGTATCAGAATGTCTTGATTCCATAATCAACCAAACTTTTGATTGTTTTGAGTGTATCATCATTGATGATTGCTCTCCGGATAACAGTATGCGCCTGATAGAGGAAAAGCTGGCCGGATATAAAGGGAACATCAGTTTAGGATCGTGAGAAATGAGAGGAATGAAGGAGTCTCTGCGGCAAGGAACAAGGGAATAGAACTATCCCGGGGTGGTTATCTTTTTTTTTATAGATTCGGATGATATGCTTTATGAGAATTGTCTGGAGAAATTATGGGAGGAAACGAAAAGACATCCGGGGATTGACTTGGTGCAGGGGGATTCTTATTCAGAAGGGATGGAAAACAAAAACAGTGATTTGCAAAGATATACGGAAGGACGGATACGTATCAACAAGCTGTTTCTGGATTCGAAAATAACATCCACTCCGGTCAACAGATTGATCAGAAAGGAGGTGCTGACAGAGAATGCCATTTATTTCAGGACGGGCATTTTGTTTGAGGACTTTTTGTGGTGCTATTTTCTGTATAAAAAGGTGGAAACGTTTGCTTCCGTCAATTCTTTTACTTATTTCTACAGGCGTTCAAATCCTTTCTCAACCATGAATAAGGCGAAAACGGACTTGACAAGCCGGCAAAGGATTTTATTTTTATCTTGACTGTTTTTAATGAGCACATGGAACAGGAATTGTATGCTGAAAATATCTGTTTCATTTTGAACAAGTTGATGCCGGTGGTGTATAATGCTGCTGTAATAGGGGTTACAAGGGAAAGTAATGATGCGATAGGTAAGTTTAAAAGAAATCTGATAAGGAAGCATTGCAGAGAGTTCCGGCCTATGGAGGTTTTGTACGAATTGAATTTGTTCTATCCTTTTTCTCTGCTTTTGAATTGGGGGATTTACAGACATCACGTATTGTATAAATACGCTAATCTGATCAAATTGTATTATAAGATATGGGGAAGGTTGTACCGCTGAATCTTCTTGTGTAATGAATATTATTCCCTTAGGTTGGTAGTCTTCTTGTTACATTGGTTGTCGGTTTCTTTTGTGGCCGGCTCATTCATATGTGACAGGATAGCGGAAAAAGCATAATATAATTCTTTGAATGCTTGCAGGCGGAAGAAAAACAGGTATTCAAAAAAGTATTTGGCGGGGAGCCATTCTTTTGTTTTTGCCGAAGGGATACACCACGGAAGTGGTGACAGGTAATAGTGGATTTTTTCTTGTCGCAACAGTCTGTTGCATTTCATGCTTGCGTTAAACCGTATGATTAAACTCTCGCGGTCTTGTTTGGACATAGCAAGGGACTGGCCGGATTCGGTACAATAATAAATGATTCTTCTGTCTGTGGTTGCTTTGGGGGCATATATACCGACAAGGCATGAAAAATACACATCGTTGGCTATTCTTGTTTCATCGAATTGAATGTGGAATGTTGACAGGAAGCTGCGCCTTATCATTTTGCCCCAAGGAACTTGAGATTGGTATCGCAGTTTGTTTTCCGGGTTTACATCATTGAAGAAGTTGGTATAGTAAGTTCCGCGTCGGCTTTCTTGGGACGGATTGTCGGACATGACAAAACGTACATTGAAATAGATGACTTCATGGGGGCTGTCCATGTATTCGTTTAAGATAGTAAAACAATCGGCTGTAAAGAAATCGTCTGCATCTGCAAAGATAATCCATTTGCCACGGGCGTGGGAGAGTCCTATGTTCCGTGCGTATCCTGCCCCTTTTCCCTCTTTAGTGAACAGGATTTCCGTATTTTTTCTGCCGTTTCCCGGAAAATGAGAAAATCGACAGATTCGGAGTTGCTGTTGTCATCAATGATAATGATTTGAATTTCATCCCAAGTGGGAATTGAGCACAGACAGCGTTCCAGAAGACGGGGGGTATTCTTGTGCGGAATAATGATGCTGTAATGGTAACTTGTGTTCTTTGTCATTCTTCTTCTTTTTGCAAAGATATTGATTTATATTCAGCATCATGCATTATCTTGATAATATCTCGATGAGTATGAGAATCTTTCACTGGAAATTCGGGGTGATAATGCCTCATGCCCTCATTGTGTGCACAACTGGTTGTTTATGAACTATTTGTATAGTGATGGTAAAAAATGTAACTCTCACTTATGCTCTCATGCCCTCACTGTTTTTGGAGCAGAATTTCATATAATCTATTTGTTATCAGTAATATATCCTTTTTTATAAGTTGTTCCGATTTAATATGAAGTAGGATGTTCTCAGGCTTTTTCTTTGCAAAAAGTGTGTCTGAAGGGGGGATACCTCTATGGAATATGGCAAATTTCCGATGGCAGTAAAAAGATCAGGAGGTTTTTAAAAAAGCTCGCCATCTTTTTAAAAAAGAACAAGGTCTTTTTTTTATTTGACCTGTTGTTTTTGGGGGAGCAGGATTTCACATATGTACGTGCCGCTCTATACGTATGTACGTGCCGCAGATACCTGCTTTGTATTATATGATATTCTTTCTTCATTCCGCATTTATTTTCATTTCTTTATTGTATCTTTGCGAAGAAAGAGTGTAATCTAAATTCCATGAGAATATTATTTTATTGTGATACTGTCTTCAGTTTCGGCGGAGTACAGCGTGTGTTGGCTGAAATAGCCAAGGCTTTGTCCGGAAAACATGAAGTCACGATACTGACCACGGATACTTGTACGGACTTGTCGATGTACGGATATGCCGAAAGTACCGTGCGGTTTGATTCTTTCTCTTATTCCGCCTCCTCTTTCATCGAGCGTTTGTTATGTAAAGGCTATAGTTTTTTATATAAACATGGGTTGCCTCATACCCGGCTGACTTCAGAATGGTATGCTGCTAGTTTTTTCCCTTCTTCTTATAAACGGACATTGGCAAGGAAAATAAATGCCCGGCAATGTGATGTAGTCATCGGGGTACATGCTTTTATGGCTCTGCATCTCTCTGCAGTAAAGAGTCGGATCCGGACAAAGACTGTTGGGTGGCTGCATAATTCTTATGAAGCATTCTTTGAGAAAGAAACTCCCTATTTGCCGGGATTGGATTGCTTTTTTCAAGTCCAGATGGGGAAATTGGACGAGAGGGTGGTTTTAAGTCATGCAGATGCCGGTTGTTTCTTTCGGAAAATGAACCTGTGCTGCGAGGTGATATACAATCCTCTGACTGTACTGCCTAAAGGTCGGGGAAAGAAGGAATATAGAAGGATTTTGGCGGTCGGTCGTTTTTCATTCGGACATAAAGGATTTGATATTTTAATAAAAGCTTTTTCTGTTTTTGTGAAAACTCATCCGGACTGGACACTGGAAATTGTGGGGGAGGGTCCTGAGGAAGCGCTTTACCGTTCATTGATCAATGAATATGAATTGGAAAAGAGCATCGCGCTGCATCCTTTCACGAAAGAGGTGCAGGAGTATTATGCACATTCCAGTATGTATGTGCTGAGTTCCGTTGGGAGGGATTCGGCCTGGTGATGATAGAGGCTATGGCGCACGGGTTACCTGTTATTGCATCTGATTTACCGATAACGCGCGAGTTGTTGAAAGACAAAGATATGGCCGTTCTTTTTGAAACAGGGAATATAGCTCAGCTGGCCGGTTGTATGTCGTATATGGCTGATCGGACGGATTGGGAATGGATGGGAAATAAGGCGGTGGAGTATGCTGATACATTTCATATAGAGAAGGTATGTGACAGTTGGAATAATTTACTAAAAAAAGTAGTGTATGGTACAAGATGAACAGGAAAAATGGGATATTGTGATCAAGCCTCGGTCCGGTTTGTTCCGGTTGGATCTGGAAGAGGTATGGCTGTATAGGGATTTGCTGGTAATGTATATCAGACGGGATATCGTCACTTTTTATAAACAGACTGTTTTAGGACCGTTATGGTTTGTTATCCAGCCACTGCTTACTACCGTCATGTTCATGTTTGTTTTTGGCGGTATTGCCGGTATTCCTACCGACGGACTTCCCCAACCGCTGTTTTATATGGCGGGCTTACTTTGCTGGAATTATTTCTCGGAGTGTTTAAGCCGCTGTTCGGATACGTTCAACGCCAATCAGAATGTATTTGGAAAAGTATATTTCCCTCGTCTGGTGGTACCCTTGTCCATCGTTATATCTTGCATGATAAAGATGGGCATTCAGTTCGGATTGTTCGTTTTAATTTATATTTACTATTTGTGCAACGGATATTCGTTGATGGTCAACGGATATGCTTGGTTGGCTCCCTTGCTGCTGCTCATGTTGGCAGGACTTGGTTTGGGGTTCGGATTATTGATATCCTCCTTGACGACCAAGTACCGTGACTTGCGTTTCTTGATTACTTTCGGGGTACAGTTGTGGATGTATGCCACTCCGGTTATTTACCCTTTGTCCGTGATGAGGCAGAGTCATGAGCAGTATATGTGGATCATTGTGGCGAACCCGCTGACTTCCCTTATCGAAACATTTAAATTCGGATTCTTGGGGGTGGGGACTTTCAGTTGGTTCCACTTAGGCTACACGTTGGTGTTTACAGTGGTGATAATGCTTTGGGGGATGGTGACTTTTAATAGAGTGCAACGTAGTTTCATGGATGTGATTTAAAAGAAGGGACAGAATGGGAAAAATAGCGATAGAGTTTCAGAATATCAGCAAGCAATATGCATTGGGAAGCATCGGAACCGGCACGCTGAGCCGTGATTTGAATCGTTGGTGGGCGCGGATCCGTGGAAAGGAGGATCCGTATCTCAGAATCGGGGAAGAGAATGACCGTTCCAAGAAAGCGACGGGAGATTTTGTATGGGCGTTGAAAGATATTAATTTCCATGTGGAGGAAGGTGAAGTGCTGGGTATTATAGGTAAGAACGGTGCGGGAAAGTCCACTTTGTTGAAAATCCTTTCGCGGGTGACTTCTCCTACTGCCGGTTGTATCCGTGCACGGGGGCGTATTGCCTCTTTGCTGGAAGTGGGTACAGGCTTTCATCCCGAAATGACAGGACGGGAGAATATTTATATGAATGGTTCCATCATGGGGATGACCAAGGCGGAGATTACCCGCAAGTTGGATGAGATTGTGGCTTTCGCCGGTGTGGAGAAATATATCGATACTCCAGTGAAACGTTATTCTTCGGGTATGACCGTGCGGTTGGGATTTGCTATCGCCGCCCATCTGGAGCCGGAAATTCTGGTGGTGGACGAGGTGTTGGCAGTGGGCGATGCGGAATTCCAAAAGAAGGCTATTGGCAAGATGCAGGATGTGTCGAAAGGAGAGGGAAGGACAGTCTTGTTTGTCAGTCATAACATGGCAGCGGTAAGAAGTTTGTGTACAAAAGGAATATGCTTGGAAAATGGTACCGCGGTTTATCAGGGGACGGTTCATTCTGCCATCGATTATTACTTGAAAGAGAAAGGGACGGTCCGGAAAAGTAAAATTATAGATTATGTGGGTTGGACGAAAAATACGCTTCATATAGATTGCATTGAGATAAACGGAACGGAATGTGCCTCTTCCACTATTCATGGAGGTCAGAATTTTCTGACTGTGAAAATACAGGGATATTCTGAAGAGGATATAATGTATGATGTAATGCTGGTTTTGAAGAGCAGGACGGAAGTGCCTTATGCTACTTATGCTCCGGGACATTATTACGGGAGTATCAGTCATTTACCTAAAGGGGATTTTGCATCGAGAGGCGTATAGGCTTCCGCCTGTGCTGAGTAAGGTGTCCTGCAGCAGATTGTTTATACATCATCCTATGGTGGAATATTATTTGAAAGCAGTTCGTTGCTGTTTGCTGGAATGTGAGGGGTTTCAAAGTGGATTCGGGCATGCACTGACACAAACTTCCAACGGCTTTATCGGATTGGAGGATATAAAAGTTTGATCATTATGTTCTACTATGGAGATGAAGAAAAAAAAGAATCGTATATAGTTTGACTGGAAGAGGGTTGTTCTCAGAGTTGTCTAACCTTGCTTTGGCATTGGTCTATGCGGACTATAATCAGGAAGAGCTGACTGTCAATACAAGGAACTGGAATGCAAGGGTAGAGAAAGGCTGGAGTGATTATTTCGAATCGGTCTTGCCAGACTGTAACGGGGTGATGTGTTCGCAATATATTGTTTATAAAAAGGGGAAACCTTGGTGGGGAAATATCTATTATAATCCGTCCGCTTTTTTCCGGTATTATATTTTCTATATAATGAATAGGATATATCTGTTATTTCATCCGGAAACGGAACTAGGGAATGAGGTCTTTCTAAAAATGAGATCGGAGGATTTTCTGGAGAAACTGGAAGATATCAGAAATGATTATGGCTCTGCCTTGCGGAAAATATTAAAATTTAATGAAAAGACAACCGGCTATATAGAAAAAAGGAAAAGCGAGATGAATTTGCCGGTAGATTACATAGCGGTACATATAAGGCGGGGAGATAAGATAGTTTCCCGTGAGATGAAGGAACTCGGTTTGTCTCTTTATATTGATGCTGTTAAAGGGAAGAAGCATATCAGCCGTAATGTGTTTATAGCTACGGATGATGGTTCTGTGACGGATAAGTTGAAATCCGCACTGGTTGCCGAAGGATTTAATGTTTACTGGAACACAGCTGTGACACAAACAGGATTTGACGAGTCTTTGTTTAATACAAAGGATAAAAAAAGTAGATATATAGATACGTTGAATATGCTGTTGGATATGGATATTCTGATCCATTCTTCATTTTTTATCGGTACTTATACTTCGAATGTCAGCCGGATTGTGCCTCTGTATGTCGGATTCGAAAAATCGCTCAGTCTGGATGACGAATGGAAACTTTAGATTGTAAAAAGCGGAAAATTATGTCACAAAGAAAATTTTCGATTATAACCATTAATTATAATAATAAAGAAGGGTTGAGGAAAACCATAGAAAGTGTGGTCGGCCAGTCTTTTAGGGATTTTGAGTATATTATTATTGACGGAGGGTCTACGGATGGAAGTATTGAAGTGATAAAAGAGTATGCCGGTAAAGTGGACTATTGGGTATCGGAGCCGGACAAGGGTATTTATCATGCCATGAATAAAGGAGTTTTACAGGCGCATGGAGAGTATTTGAACTTTATGAATTCCGGTGATGAATTTTATAACAATGGTGTGTTGCAGGAGGTGGCACCTTTATTGGACAGCGATATTGTTGTTGGAAAAATAGTGCATGGCACAGAGGTGTGGGGATTTCATAAGGAGGATATAACGCTGATGGATTTGATTCGGGGAACTGTATTGCATCAGGCTTCATTCTTCCGTAAAGAACTTTTTGATGAAAACAGGTATGACGAGAGTTATAAGATTGTATCCGATTGGAAATTTTATATTCAGACCTTGATATTCAACAATGCGACGTTCCGCAATATTCGTTCCATCGTTTGTAGGTTTGTACCCGGAGGTCAGTGAAACGGATGCCGGAACAAGAGATATGGAAAGAAAGCGGGTGTATAAGGAACTGTTTCCGGATAGAATGATGAAGGATTATATAAGACTGGAAAAGGTGGAATCTCCTTTATTGGAACTGATTCCCGAACTGAATAAAACTGCGGGCCTTCATCAGATGGCATACAAATTGGTCTGTGCCTTGTTGTGGGTGCATGGAAAGATAAAACGGGTGCGTGTTAAGTAAGCAGTAAATTGGTCTTTTCACTTGAGCCATGCCCGCAGGATAAGTCTGATGCCATATAGCGCATACTTTATTTTTAGAGAAAGTGGAAGATGTATATAATTGTTTTTTCTGATTCTTAGCATTCTGTCCCATAATTCATTGAAGGGAATTTCCCGTGAGTGTTGGGTATAGAACAAGAACGAACTTTTTATGTAATCGGCCGACAAAGCACGTAGAATATAGGTGGGGAATGTAGCCGAAAGTGAAGTCATCAGGTCGAATGCATCCATGAAAGTGCACAGTTTGGGGTGTAGTTTTTTGCGACAGGTTCATGGCGTTGATTTTCTTGTGACATAGTGATAATAGGGGGAAGTGGTGTATGCGGCTGATTGGCAGTGGCTCAGGTATTGAAAAATAAAGAGCCTGTCTTCATTATAATAAATATGTTCATTGAATTTTAGGTGATGTTTGTCAATGATTTCTTTATGATATAATTTATCCCATAAGTTTCCTTTGTATTTGTAATGCCTGTCGTTAAACAGGGAGTGAATGGCCTCCCACTGGGTTAATTTGCCGGATTTCACTTCGTTGATGTGGTAAATCGGACGACCATCTTCATTTTCAATGATATATCCGCAAGTAGCCAGACCGGCTTCGTTTGTCCGGATAAGTTGATAAAGAGTGGCTATCATATCCGTTTCTATCCAGTCGTCGCTATCCATGAAAGCTATATATTCTCCTTTTGCGGTTTCTAGTCCTTGGTTTCGTGCATGGCTGACTCCTTGGTTCAGAGTGTGTATTACCTGTATTCGTTGGTCCTTGCAGGCGTATTCGTCACATATTTTCCCGCTTCCGTCCGTACTTCCGTCATTAACCAGCAGTACTTCAATGTCTGTCAGTGTCTGGTTTAAGACGCTGCTGATACACAAAGGCAGGAATTTCTGTATTGTATATAGGGATGATGACAGAAACCAACGGCATAACTTATAATTCTGTGAGTTTATAAATAAGATCATTCTTTAGTCGGCGAAGCGTATAAAGCAGGTTGCTCGGATTCTGAAACGTTTCTTCCAAGGGCATGATGACGGGAACATACTTATCTTTAACCGGTGCCTTATGCAATAGACATTGATCAATCTTTCTGATAAATAGCCGAACAGACGTGCCTGATCCGGATAGGCGGACAGTTTTACCCGTTTTTCTAATTCAAACAATACGCTGAATAGCCACTGGGAGTATTCGTCAAAATGTTTCCGTCCGGTGATAAACATATTATATCCGGAATAGGCATTGCAGTGATACATGAATGTATGAAAAGCCTCAGCATATTCGGGTGTGAGGTGTTGAATGACTTCTTTCAGCAAATTGAGGTCATTGACTAGATGGAATATGGCGTATTGTGTAGCGACGTTATAGGGATAATGACGCTTGGGAGAGAGGATGATGTCATAATCATTTAATAAGGTTTCTAAATCAGGAAATCGGTAAGTTTCTTTTAGAAATGAATCTATGTTGATGAAACTCCTGTCTGGTGAAAAAGCCGGAAACGGGCGATGAAAATCAAAGAAGCGTCTGTAATGATTGAGCCTATAATGTCACACTTTAGATTTTTCCAAGCCCAATAATGGGCGGTTAGTTCACAAAAGTGAGGATTCCTGTCGGATATATTATCTCCTGTGTTATCTAGTACAGGGAAGAATCGGGCACTGGTTAGGGAGGCCCCCACCTGTATGGGACAGAAGTACTCATGCTGTGGTAGCCGGCTGTCCTTATGGCACATACTAATATTTTTATATTTTTTCCCATGTTTGTGATTGAGGGTTATAGCGTTTTGATAATGCGTGCGGGATTTCCTACCGTGACACAATAGTCGGGTATGTTTTGGGTAACCACACACCCGGCACCGATAAAACAATGTTTGCCGATGGTGATTCCGGGCAGTACAATCACGTTGGCTCCTATGATGGTATGTTCTCCGATGTGGATAGGAGAAGTGGTGATACCTTGTTCGATGATGCCTTGAGTGATATCCTGGTAATTGTGATCTAATCCTATCAGGACTACGTTTTGTGAAATATTGACCCCGTTGTCTATCCGGATGGGACCGATGACCGTATTGCCGAGTCCTATCGGCAATAGTCGCCGATTACGATGTCGCCTACGGCATTGTTCAAGCAGGAGAAATCTTCCACTACCGAATATTTTCCCATCTGGAACAGGTGGAACGGTGGAAGGTCTTTCCGTACACTGGAATAAATGACTGAGCCCCGGCCTTTTTTATGTAGAAAGGCTGCCATACGCGTATCCACCAATAGGGGCGTGTCTTTACCGGATGCATGATGAAACCGTGTATCCGTTTTTTCCATTGCGGGTGTTGCTGTAAGTACTCTTTTATATTCATAATTCTATCCATGCTGTGTATGGTTGAACTTCTGTGCCATTCCTTTCAAGTGAAACAAGTTGAGAAGCATAATGATTACAAAATAAGGTGTCTGCCTGAGGATTCTGCTCATGTATTTATATCTCATATTGGACGGAATGGCCAGGTATAACGCACCGTTCAGCAAGATAAGCAAAATCCACCACTTTATGGAAGAAGCCGGAGAGAAAATGCAGAGAACACATGAAAAGAATCCGATGAGCGCCAACAGAATGCTGCGGGGGGCGATAAAGGCTTGGAGGGTTTTCAGCAGATAATCTCCGTTTCCGTTCAGTAAGGCTGTGGGGAGGTTACGTCCCATTTTTAATGCAAGGAAAAGCTGGGTGGCTATCCAGCGGCGGCGCTGGTTACGCAAGGCATCCGGTTGCCGGACTTTTTCGTCCAATGTTTCTAGGGTGTCTATATATTCAATGTGAATGCCTTGACGGAGCAGGAGTTCTTCCAGTTCTTTGTCTTCGCCCGTACTATGGGTATGGATGATGTTCCGGACAAACCATCGGAAATCGAAAGCCATTCCGGAGCCGGTAAGGGCAGATGAAAATCCCAGCCGGATGTGTCCCTTGCGGAAGATGGAATTGTTCATCTCTTCGATGGCGGCATCCAATAGGGCTATGTCTGTATTCATATTTTGGCTTTGCGGTGTGTCTGTATGGCTTTTATACCCTGTGAAACTGCCTTATTCAGTTCTTGAAGATAACAGGGTGAGATCAGATTATCGGCATCCAGTATGAGGACATAATCGTATGGCTGGTCTGTGATGGTCTCTGCTGCAATGCGCAGGGCTTTTGCCTTGGAACTTTCCTTTTCATGCAGTTCTATCAACCGATGCGTTCTTTGCGCAGTGAGGCATTGGTTTCGGGACGCATGTGGTCGGATATGACTATCAGGTCGTAAAGCTCTGCCGGATAAGTTTGGCGCAGAACGGAAGTGACGCAGGCGTGAATGACCGCATCCTCTTTATAGGCGGGAACAAGGATGATAAAACGTTGCCGGACAGTAGTCGCGGGATATTTCTTTTGTTTGAAGAAATGAGAGGCGGCAGAAAACAGGACTATATACCCCACACTGACGGAAAGGTAGATATATAGCGTATATTCCATGATATGTATAATTTCCGATAGCATGGGGCTTTTATTTTTTCTTTCTTAAAAGCATATTGAATATCATGCCTGCCGCCAGAAAGGGGATAGCTTTCATGGCTTTGTTGAATTTGCTGTCCACCAAGTAGTTTGGAGTGGCTATTGCCATAGTCAATAAGAAAGTGAGTAATAATCCCCACCATTTTAGGCAGGCGCTCCAGTGGAAGTATACGGACAGGAAACTGAACAGGAGGAGGATACCTAGCAGGATGGTGCGAGGGAAAATGAACCATTGCAGAATACGGTCGGCATAATCAAATTTTCCACTTAAAATGGCGCCGGGCAGATTACCGATATTGGTGAACAGGGAATAATATTGGGTTTTAATCCAAGTGCTATGTTGGGTATAGAATTTTTTCTTTCCACTATTCTTCAAGGCATATACATGGGTATTATTTAAATATTCCACATATATCCGTTCGCGGAGCAGCAGGGATTCGATGACTTTTTCATCGTCATCGTCTTTTAAATGACGGATGTTTTCTTTGAACCAAGTGAAGTCTATTGCGGTTCCGGAGCCGTTCAGCGAAGCTGAAAGTCCCAAATTGACATGCCCCGCACGAAGAATGGAATTGTTTATCTCGTCGGTGATGGCATTCAATATGCTGACATTGCTGGGTCTTTCCTGATAGATGCGATGGGTTTGGATGGCATTGGAGCCGCTGGCATACGTATTGTTGACAACTTCAAGAAGTTGGTGTCCACTACATTGTCCGCATTCATGATTAAAACGATATCGTATTGTCCTTCTTGTAATTGTGACATGGCAGCTTTGACAGATTTCATTTTTGAGCTTTTCTTGAATCTGGCTTGCAACAGGGTGATGGGATATTGTGCCAGCTGTCTGTTTGTTTCCGGCTTCAGGTGGTCTGAAATGACGATAATGTCATAGCAGTCTATAGGGTATTCTTGTTGCAGAATGATTTGACGGTATAGGGTATGTAGTCATCGTCTGATAGGCCGGTATCAGAATGGCGAAACGGTGTTTTACTCTTGATTCGGAATATTTGTCGGTGCGGTTGCCTGTTGCCGCTATGGCGTATACCAGCAGGTAAAAAACAGTAAAGGCACATATCGCGAAAAGTAGTAGTTCTATGTATGCTAGAAATATCATGGCTGTTTGTCTTTGTTTCTAAGTTTGAAAAATGCTTTTGTTCCCTCCCAATGTGCTTTGGCTATGGTTTTCTTTCCTTTTCCCAAGGCGGTCAGTATGTTTTTGGGACATACAATCATTGTCTGGTATAAGATGGAAACCGGAAGTTTCCAGTCAAAGAGATTGCGGTAGGCATATAGTAATCTGTTTCTGCTCAGGTAATAGTATTTCAACGGACTTTCTTTTCCGGTGGAGCTGCTGTCCTTGTGCCATATTTCGCAAGCGGGATCGTACCATAGTTCGTAGCCTTCCCTATTGATATAGGTGCACCAGTCCAGTTCCTCATAATATAGAAAATATTCTTCGGGCATCAGGCTAAGCTTGTCTATTATTGTTTTTTTCAGTAACATGGCGGCACCATGCAGATAAGGCGTTTTTTGGGCGGGGTAGTGGCCTTTATTTATTTTCCCTTTGCCTATGGCTCTGTTTCTTAAGGTAATGGGCGAAAGTTGGGTGTATCCTGCAAATTGTATGGCGTGCGGTTCTGCATAATCACGGATTAACGGGGAGACACCTGCTATCTTGTCGGAGGACAGAAGGCGTTTTATCAACAAGGGTATGGCATCTTTGACCATACAAACATCATTGTTCAGCAAGAACAGGTATTTTCCTTTTGCAAGGTTTATACCCAGATTGTTACCTCCGGCGAATCCTAAGTTCCGCTCACTGCGTACGGCTTGGATAAAAGGATATGTTTTTTGTAGCAAGGCGGCTTCATTGGCAGTGGAACCATTGTCAATGACTATCATTTCATAACTGACAGAGAATACAGTGGCTGCCCACGAGTCAATGAATTCGCAGGTGTCGTGAAAACCGTTATAGTTCACGGTGATGACGGATAGGTCAGGCTGCTGGTAGTCCATGTATTTCTGAGTATTGTTTATCTAAATAAGGTCCTAAAAAACAAAGGTGAAACAAGAATAAATCAAGATTCCGTTAGGAAACTGGAAATAAACCATATTGGCGTAAGAAGCTACCAGTATGCCTGCACAACCGCATAACATACCTGTCAGCGGTCCCCGGATTTCCGGATTTCGGATTTTGAATAAAAGGATGTAGGAGCCCGATAGAAATAGAATGGCATGCATACCCAAAAACACACACAGTCCCACTATTCCCATCTGTTTCCATACATCTACCAGACTGGATCTGAAGGACAGATGGAACGAAATAATATTTGTTATGGGGAGGAACTACCCCGTCTATGGCTCCCATGCCTATGCCGAAGGGCATTTCATCCA
>ENA-OQAS01000037-OQAS01000037.1-human-gut-metagenome-genome-assembly--contig:-NODE-37-length-65046-cov-3.232089_pt1 | contig 65046 bp, 83 predicted proteins | sample MGYA00242733_ERZ504523 | MGnify/ENA primary metagenome ERZ504523 (study PRJEB26092, sample SAMD00036239) | human gut metagenome | host: Homo sapiens | study: EMG produced TPA metagenomics assembly of...
GTCAATACAGAAGAACGAAGAGAAGGAATCGCAAGTTTCGTATTAGTGCATTTGGTGATATTTCCCATTTATATGTGCATGATGAACCACCGGCATTTGCCGCAAGATTCTGTGAAATGTACAGTAATACGGATGAGCGCACGATTGATTAACCAGGTAATTCACCTGCGGAGCCATGCATTTCCTGCAGGAACTGGTTCAGGATTATCTGATCCTGGCACATCCACAGGCAGATCTTCCGCAGATTGAGCATGCAGAGGAAATTACACATGGAGATAAAGAAGAGATATCCACCGGAAAGCCCGCTCCTGTGGAGTTTCCATCACTGTTTTACTGACAGCAATGATGCTGTGTTCTATTCGGGAAGAGATTCCAAAGAATCAGCAGAAACGACCGGTAGCATTGATGATTCCGGTGAATCTGAGAAATTATTTTCCGTCTCAGTCTATGACAAATTTCTTTGGATGGATTGAGGTGGGATATATATTTTCTGATGAAACAACTTTTGAAGATGTACTTTTGTCTGTGAAGAAACAGTTCGAAGAAGAACTGGTAAAAGAAAAGATTGCCATGCATATGAGCGGATATGTGCGCATTGAGAAGAATCCTTTTGTACGTGCTGTTCCGTTGGAGATCAAGAAATATTTTCTGATGATCGGAGCCAATATGGGAAGCAGGAGCATTACGGCAGTTTATTCTAATATCGGCATTATTCGTTTGCCGGAGGAGTACAAAGAATATATTCAGCATTTTGGGATTTTTGCAAGTACCAATTCTTTGCAGATGTGTTCCTGTTCTTATGGGGATGAGATGGTACTGGGATTTACTTCCAAGATACCGAATGACAGTATCCAGAGGAATTTCCAGCGGATGCTTGGCGAGGAGAATGTTTCCCACAGAGAATTAAAGAATGAATTTCCGGGATATGGAGAAAAGCACAGGCTTGAGAAAAAAGAAAATCAGAAGGTTATCCAGACTTTCAGCTTCCTGTGTCTGGCAATTGCGGTAATTTGCGGAATGATTAATTTTATGATGGCAGGTGTACTGAACTGGTTCTGGTTTGCAGGAGCAGGATGTGCCTGTGCATGGCTGGTTGTTATGGTAGCATATTATAAACGCAGGAATATTCTGAAGAATGAAATGTGGCAGCTTTTGCTCATATCAGTAATTGCGATCCTATGGGACCGGTTTACCGGATGGAAGGGCTGGTCTGTGGATTTTGTGATTCCTTTCGGGATATTGGCAGTGCAGTTTCTGTTCCTGTGATTGCAAAATAAACCGTCTGGAAAGGGAAGAATATCTGTTTTATCTTGTACAGGCCGGAATTGCAGGACTGATTCCGATGATATTGGTTTGGACTGGAATCGTGCAGTTTGCCGTACCTTCAGTAATCTGTGCCGGAATCAGTTTTCTGACATTGGCTGCACTGTTTATCTTCTGCAAGAAGGATACGATGCGGGAGTTTCATAAGAAACTGAGGATGTAGAAATATGGTCTTGACACACATGGGATAAAAGATTATACTTTATCCATGTAAAGAAAGGGGAGCTTGTGAGTGCAGGCTGAGAGGAAGTCATTAACTTCGACCCATATACCTGATTTGGATAATGCCAACGTAGGAACCTATAAGATATGATTTTAAAGGGAGATGACTGGCATCTCCTTTTTATTTATCTCATGCATTTGAAGAAATTCAGCTGTCCGGTAATCAATCTGTAATAAGTGAGAGAAAACCGGGGGCTTACAGGGAAATTTACATTATAACAGATGAATATTGGGAAAGATGAGAGTGAACAGAGTTCATGAAGGGGTGCACCACCGCGGGTGTATTCTTTTGTGGACTCTTTTTTATGTTGTAGAGGCCGGACCTTCTTTTCCCGGAAAGGAGAAGTATGCTTATTACTGTTAATGGAAAAACAAAAGAATTGCAGAATACTCTTACAATAGGGCAATATCTGGAGGAAAACAGCTATGTGCCCAGCCAGATCGCAGTAGAATTAAATGAAAGAATTCTGTCAAAAGCCGAGTACAGCACTACTGTTTTACATGAAAATGACATACTGGAAATAGTCAGCTTCATGGGAGGTGGAAGATAAACAGGAATATCCTGATATCACATTATAATATACGAAAGAAGGACTTAAATTATGAGTACAAATAATGAAGACAAACTGATTCTGGGAGGTCATGAATTTACTTCCCGTTTTATTCTGGGATCCGGAAAATTTTCTCTGGATCTGGTGAAAGCATGTATTGAAAAGGCAGATGCGCAGATCATCACTCTGGCTCTGCGTCGTGCCAATGAAGGTGGACTGGCAAATATTCTGGACTATATTCCGAAAAATGTTACTCTTCTTCCCAATACTTCAGGTGCCAGAAATGCAGAAGAAGCAGTTCGTATTGCCAGGCTTTCCAGAGAAATCGGATGCGGTGATTTCGTAAAGATCGAAGTGATCCATGATTCAAAATATCTGCTTCCGGATAACTATGAAACTGTTAAAGCTACAGAAATTCTTGCAAAAGAAGGATTTGTAGTAATGCCTTATATGTATCCGGATCTGAATGCAGCCAGAGATCTGGTAAATGCCGGAGCTGCCTGTATCATGCCGCTGGGTTCTCCGATCGGCTCTAATAAAGGTCTGTGCACTAAAGAATTTATCCAGATTTTGATTGACGAAATTGAGCTCCCGATCATTGTAGATGCAGGAATCGGACGTCCTTCTCAGGCGTGTGAAGCATGGAGATGGGGGCATCTGCAGTTATGGCAAATACTGCGATTGCCACAGCAGGTGATGTGCAGATAATGGCTGAAGCATTTAAAAAAGCTATTGAAGCAGGACGAAGTGCATACCTTGCCGGACTGGGAAGAACCTTGGAAAAAGGTGCAAGCGCATCCTCTCCACTGACTGGTTTTCTTCATGAGTAATAAATAAAAAATCATTCTAAAATGAGATTTTTGATTATAGCAATCCTCGTAAATAATGCATTTAAGACAGTTCAGCAGCGTGCGAAAGACAAGGAAGATATCTGCAGGCGTGCTGACGCACGGCAAAGATATCTGACGCAGGATTTCACACTCTGATGGGCTGGATTAAGATGCATTATTTTAGAGGATTGCTATAACTGCGGAGTAGGTATTAATTTATAGGAAAACGAAAGTTGCCAAATGGTAATAAAGAGGAGAAAACATCAATGGAAACAACAGAAAAAAATATGGAACATGGGGAACACTTCAACGAAAGTATTGTCAATGAAGTGATTCTGGAAGATATGAAAAAGAACAGGATCGATCATATGAAATATCTTCGGGAATGGAAGTACTGGAAGAATCAGACGTGATGGATCAGGTTATTTCTGCCATGAATGCTTACGATTATGATAAATATACAGAGGCAGATGTACGCAGAGCACTTGCTCATGATAACCGTACACCAGAGGATTTTCAGGCATTGCTGTCTCCGGCTGCGTTGCCTCTTCTGGAGGAAATCGCGCAGGCTGCGCAGAAAGAAACCAGGAAACATTTTGGGAACAGTGTGTATATGTTTACCCCTATTTATATTGCAAATTACTGTGAGAATTACTGTATTTACTGCGGATTTAACTGCCATAATAAGATCCGCAGAGCAAAGCTGAATGCAGAAGAGATTGATAAGGAAATGGCTGCTATCGCAAAGACAGGACTGCAGGAAATCCTGATTCTTACAGGAGAGAGCAGAGCAAAATCTGATGTAAAATATATCGGAGAAGCATGTAAGATTGCCCGGAAATATTTCAAAGTAATCGGACTTGAAGTTTATCCTATGAATTCAGATGAGTATGCATATCTCCATGAATGCGGAGCTGATTATGTAACGGTATTCCAGGAGACTTATAATTCAGATAAGTATGAAACTCTGCATCTTGCAGGGCACAAGCGTATATTTCCTTATCGTCTGAACGCACAGGAACGTGCTTTAAAGGGTGGTATGCGAGGAGTAGGATTTGCTGCACTTCTGGGACTGGATGATTTCCGTAAGGATGCTTTTGCCACCGGATATCATGCATATCTTTTGCAGAGAAAATATCCTCATGCAGAGATTGCATTTTCCTGTCCGAGACTTCGGCCGATCATCAACAATGACCGTATTAATCCTATGGATGTACATGAACCACAGCTGCTTCAGGTGGTCTGCGCCTATCGTCTGTTCATGCCATTTGCAAGCATTACGGTATCTACCAGAGAGTGTGAGCGTGTCCGCGATAACCTGGTTGGAATTGCTGCGACAAAGATTTCAGCAGGAGTCAGCACAGGAATCGGAAGTCATGTGGAGGATATCGAAGATAAAGGAGATGACCAGTTTGAGATTTCAGACGGAAGGTCTGTAGATGAAGTCTATAAGGCACTTTTGGATCATGATCTTCAGCCGGTTATGAATGATTATGTGTACCTCTAAAATGCAGAAAAATCCTTATAAAAATGTAATTGCAGTGACCAACCGTTCCCTGTGTCAGCGTCCCTTTGCAGAACAGATCGAGCGTGTATGCAGCCTTCATCCGAGGCGGTTATTCTGAGGGAAAGGATCTGCCGGAGGAAGAATATTCTCGTCTGGCAGAGCAGATACTGGAAATCTGTAAGAGATATCAGGTTCCCTGCATATTACATACCTATGTAAACGTAGCAGAAAAACTGCATCATCCATACATTCATCTGCCAATATTTCTGTTGGAAAAATATGAGGGAAAGCTTGGAGGTTTCCGGCAGATCGGAAGTTCGGTCCACTCCGTAGAAGATGCATTGAAAGCAGAAAGTCTGGGAGCTGATTATCTTACGGCAGGACATATTTATACAACTGACTGTAAAAAAGGACTTCCACCCAGAGGACTGGAATTTCTGGAGAATGTCTGTAAAGCAGTAAAGATTCCTGTATATGCCATAGGAGGGATACATCCGGGAACAGGACAGTTAAATGAGATTATGGAACATGGTTCAGCCGGTGGATGTATTATGTCAGATATGATGAAGATATAGTAAATAAAAAGCCGTATTTCAACAATCAAACATGTTGAAATACGGCTTTTATAAAAGCATCATTCATCAAAAATAGTAACAATTTCACCATCCAGAATACGGTTTGTATTCTTTACGGCACAGAAGTTTCCGCACATACTGCAGGTGTCTTCTTTCTCAGGTTTGGCCTCTGCGCGGTAGCGTCTTGCTTTCTCAGGATCCATGCTGAGTTTGAACATTTCTTCCCAGTCAAGACGTTTTCTCGCTTCGCTCATCTTATAATCCCATTCTGCGGCACCAGGAACTCCTTTGGCAATATCAGCAGCATGAGCAGCAATTTTGGCAGCGATAATTCCCTCTTTTACATCAGCTGCATTTGGCAGACGAAGATGTTCTGCAGGTGTTACATAGCAGAGGAAAGCAGCACCTGAATAAGCAGCAATCGCACCGCCGATTGCGGAAGTAATGTGGTCATATCCGGGAGCAACATCTGTTACAAGCGGTCCAAGTACATAGAAAGGAGCGCCATGGCAAAGAGTTTTCTGGATTTCCATATTAGCTGCGATCTGGTTCAGCGGCATGTGGCCAGGTCCCTCGATCATAACCTGAACATCCTTTTCCCATGCACGTTTGGTAAGCTCACCGAGAGTGATCAGCTCTTCAATCTGTGCAGTATCAGTTGCATCTGCAATACATCCGGGACGACATGCATCTCCCAGACTTAAAGTGATATCATACTCTCTGCAGATATCAAGAATTTCATCAAAATGTTCATAGAACGGGTTCTCTTTTCCTGTCATTTCCATCCATGCGAACATAATAGAACCACCTCTGGAAACAATGTTCATGAGACGTTTATTCTGTTTGAAACGTGCTGCGGTTGCACGATTCATACCGCAGTGGATAGTCATAAAATCCACGCCGTCTTCTGCGTGCATACGTACGATATCAATCCACTCTTCAGAAGTAATCTTGCCAAGTGCTTTGTGATAATATACTACTGCGTCGTAGATCGGAACAGTACCGATCATTGCCGGACATTCGGATGTAAGTTTGCGGCGGAAGCTTCTGGTATCTCCGTAGGAGCTGAGATCCATGATGGCTTCTGCACCCATTTCTACTGCTGAATGTACCTTTTCATATTCCATATCAACGTCTTTCCAGTCTCTGGAAACACCTAAATTTACATTGATCTTGGTGGTCAGCTTTGCACCGACACCGCTCGGACTGATGCTCTTGTGATTTTTGTTGCAGGGAATAATTACCTGTCCTTTTGCAATCAGTTCTCTTAATTCTTCCACGTCAAAGTGTTCTTTTTCTGCTACGATTTCCATCTGTGGTGTGATGATTCCCTGACGTGCCGCGTCCATCTGCGTTGTATACTGTGTCATTTTTTCCTCCTTGCCCTGCACTGTGGGCTCTTAATTGCTGCACATAGTAATAGATAAACAGCAATATTAAATGAACTGCGCCTCCTGCATACAGCAGGGACTTGCACCTGCGCATATTCGTAAGTTTTTAAGTAAACTACTGGTGTGACAGAGAGTGGTGCCCCCGGTCTGTCGTGGCAATATTTTATTGCCTTTCAGGCGTATGAAATCATTTGCCTGACTATTTGTCCGCAATTAAAACAAGGGGGAGATAATATGATATGTCCGTTCAGAGTAAAAGGAAAACTGCAATATGCCAACAAGCATATTGCAGTGTGGAAGAACTATAACTTTCCCTACGTTGGCATTATCCAAATCAGGTAATGGGTTAAAGCGATACAGCTTACTCTCAGCCTGTTTACACAAGCACCCCTTGTCTCAATTACAATCAGTGTATCACTTAGATATGGGAAAGTCAATATAAAATTTTGGCTACGTCATTGATAACGTAGCCGGATTTATGCAATTGCTATGGATAACTATGGTCAGACTAAGGACATATTATAGGCTTTGGAATCAGAATGCCATACTTTGTTTTTCACTTTTTTATTGGCAATTACCTTAATGCCGTACTTGGTATTCTTTTTCATTCTGGTGAGTGTAAAGAAATTGGAAGTTGTTGTTTTTACTTTTTTGAAAGAACTGCTTCCCGGATATTTTATGTAAATACTGTAATTGTCTGCACCGGCAGTTCTGTTCCATTTTACGCTCATGGAGCTGTTTGTGTTGCCTGCTTTCTGAAGAGTGATGACATTGGAAATATATCTGTCCGTAGAGGTTGAACTTACATACCGTTTATTTCCCAGAACCAGGTAAGGGTAAATCTTCACCTGATAAAATGTATTGCCGGATATTGGAATGGTAAAGGAATATCTGGTATTAAAATATTTAGTTATAAGTTTGTGGGCTGCAGAACTCTGGTATACAACCTTATAACCTGTAATGGAGTTTGAAGGGTTTACAGTCTGCATATTGAAGGTATATCTGCCGGTTGATGCATAGGAAGATTTAATCTTTACCTTTGAATAAAGCGTGGTACATCCCACAGTACGGGAAGAAATCGCAATGCCGGATGAATTCAGTGCTGTGATTTTAATAACGTAAGCAGTTCCTGCTTTTAGCTTATTGATCTTAGCTTTGTTGCGGGTATTGCCAATATAGCCGAGAAAACGATAGGAAGAGGAACTTAAAGGGCTGATATTGACAGCATATTTGGAAGCATTGGTAACAGGGTTCCACTGAATAGTTACAGAATTCTCGGAAGCTGCTGTCTGTCTGATCCCTGGCTGGGCGGTAAGAGAAGCGCAGGCATTCTGTGCATCGGATGATTCAATGGCAGGGGTGTCAGAATCGTCACTTTGAGCCTGTTCCACAGATTGTTCAGCGGGTGCCAGCTGTGCTGTGGCTGCGAATACAGAGGAAGCGGACGATAACGTGAGAACAGCACTGAGTGCAATACTCACAAAGAATTTTTTAAAACTTCTTGCTTTCATAGTAAAACCTCCTTTTGAAGTGCAAAACGAGAGAAAAAAATTGTTTTGCAGATAGTACACCGAAGTGTGTCTGAGCAGATTTAAATAATAAAAAGCTCCGTTAATGTTTGATTTATTGTAACATAACGGAGCTGAATTTCTGTAATTTGTCGTTGCGGGTAGTGGTTACTCATCCCATCCGTCATACATACGGATATTGACCTGAATATTTCTTACAATATCTCCCTCCAGCAGATCCAGATCGGATTCGTCGGAAATTGCAGGGAGATCCATTTCATCTTCCATTACTTCTGCATAAATCCAGTTATAAGCAGCCTCGTTTGCATTATCGATCGCATCGTCGAGAGTGTCGCCTTCAGCTTCACAACAGGCAAGATCCGGAAAAAATGCTTTATATCTGCCTTCTTCATTTTTGCGGAAAACCGCAGGATATATAAATTTCATTGGTAAGAACCCCTTTCTGCTTTACGTTTATACTTAGAATAGTATATAATACATTCATATATTCATCAAGAATAAAAAAAGAGTTATTGGTAACAGAAGGGGTTATATAGTATGCTGACAATAGAAATGGATAATTTTGACCTGGGGCAGATCTGCAGATCCGGGCAGTGCTTTCGGATGGATCAGATCGGTGATGATCGTTACCGGGTGATTGCGGGAGATAAATATCTGGAACTGACTCAGGAGAGAGGAATTGTCAATTTCTTTTGTCCGGAAGAAGATTTCATTTTCTTCTGGATCCGGTATTTTGATCTGGATTGTGATTACAGTGAATATATAAACATGATCAATCCAAGGGATAAATATCTGACAGCAGCAGGAGAGATGGGAAGCGGAATCCGCATTCTGCAACAGGATCTGTGGGAGATGATTATTTCATTTCTGATCTCTCAACAGAATAATATTACAAGAATAAAGAAGTGTATTGAAAATATCAGCCGGGAATTTGGAGTAAGAAAAACAAGCAGCACAGGTGCAGAATATTATGCGTTTCCGACTGCAGAGGCATTGGCTTTGGCAACGGAAGAACAGCTTCGGGAGTGCAATCTGGGATACAGAGCAAAATATGTGCTGGACACAGCCAGAAAAGTCTGTTTCGGAGATATTTCACTTAACAGTCTGCATGATATGACTTATAAAGCTGCACGAAAAGAACTGCTGGGACTGTATGGAGTTGGTGAGAAAGTAGCTGACTGTATCTGTCTTTTCGGATTGCATCAGCTGGATGCATTTCCTGTAGATACTCACATCCGCCAGGCGTTGGATGCTCATTATAAACGGGGATTTCCAAACAGACGTTATAAGGGCTGCCGGGGCGTGATGCAGCAGTATATATTTTATTATGAACTGATGAAGTAACAATTCTGCAGATAACGATGGAATAGTTATTTGATGAAGGTCAGAAAACAAAGAGGAGGAATGTTATTATGGAAATCGGAGCAATGTTAGACGAATTAAGAGAAAAAGCGCTGAAAGACCGTAACATCTGGCAGGAACTGATGGACACCAGAAAGGCAGAACAGCCGCTTGCCGCTTTCTGCGCGAAGTGTCGGGAACTGGGATATCAGATTTATGAGATGGATCTGATCACAGCCGGAGAAGAATTTTATGCTACCATGCGAAGAAGTACCAACGGTGGAGGTGAAAACTCTCCGAAGCTTGCAGGGGAAGACGATTTCTATGAACTTTTCTTCGCAAGCCTTGAGGAGCACATTTAGGCAAATAAGAAAGTCCTCATCTGCTGAGCTAGAGTGTGTCTGAAAAATCATTCCCGCAATCTGCACGCCCCACTTTGCGGGATATTTCACCCGAATTCAGTTGCCGTAGCCCACTACGCGCCCTCATCCGGGCAAAATATCCCACAAAATTGTGACGCACATCTTGCAGAAAGCCTTTTTCAGACACGCTCTGGTTAAAGAAACACAGAGATGGGGATTTTCTTTGGGATAATGTGTATAATGGTATGGATTATTTTGGTTATATGTGTATAAAGTAATTATTCCTGGCTGTCTACACCATTTTTTTCACAGATATCATTCAGACAGCACCTGTCACAGTAAGGTTTAGTGCGTGCTGTACAGACATCGCGGCCATGATTGACCAGGCGGTGACAGAGATCATTGCCTTCTTCGGGCGGAATGATTTTCCATAAAGCCATTTCTACTTTCTTAGGTTCTTTCATATTATCGACCAGACCGATGCGGTTGGAGAGACGGATGCAATGGGTATCTGTCACGATCGCCGGTTTGCCGAATACATCTCCCATAATCAGATTGGCACTCTTTCTTCCAACTCCGGGAAGTTTCAGCAGAGCATCAAAATCCCCGGGAACATTGTCATGATACTGTTCGTGGAGGATTTTCATGCAGGCACTGATATCTCTTGCTTTACTCTTACCCAGACCACAGGGACGTACGATTGATTCGATATCTGCAACATCTGCATTTGCAAGAGCTTCTACAGTAGGGAACTTTGCATACAGATCCTGTACAACTACATTTACTCTTGCATCTGTACATTGTGCAGCCAGACGCACACTTACCAGTAATTTCCATGCATTATCATAATCCAGAGTGCAGTCTGCATCAGGATATTCCTTTTTTAACCGTTCAATGACCTCGAGAGCCAGTTCCTGTTTTGTCATAAGTGTTCTATCTCCATTCTGCTGATATTTTATATTTGTTTTTCCTCAGGTGTATTTGAAAAATCATTCTCACAAATCATGACACACATCTTGCGAAAAACATTTTTCAAACACGCTCTTTTATTTCGGATGAGTTACTGTTTACTCTGTTCTCAGTAACGCAGCCAAAATTCATTCCAGATTGCCTGCGGCAATGGGATTTTGGCTTGTATGTCTCGGGATTTTGGCATATTTATGCTAAAACACCTTGCGGAATAGTGATATGTGAACAGTAACCAGTAATCATACGACACTATAATAACACAAACAACACCCTCTTGCATTTCCAATTTCCCTATATTAAAATAAAATTAACCATTGTAAACAAGAGGGAAAAGAATGAAGGTACGAATGTATAATGTAGGTTTCGGAGACTGCTTCTGTCTCCGGGACAGAAAGAAGAGTCTGCTGGTAGATTTCGGAACAAATAACAGCAGGATAGAGGGCGCCCCAGAAGAGAAATATTTGATGTGATCATCTCAGATCTGTCTACGATCAAGAGTAAAAATCTGCTTCTGACACATTTTCATATGGATCATCTGTCAGGGCTTCTTTATATGATGAAGAAAAAAGATATTTCTGTTGACTTTGGGAAAATTTATCTTCCCGATGTTTTTTCAAAAAAAGAAATGAGCAGAACACTGGTGCTGCTGCTTCTGGCAGATTTGTTAAAAGAATCCGGATTGCCAAGCCGTCAGGTCAGCCTGTTTGCACTGGTGGATGCACTTCTGGAGAACAAACAGAACGTGGAACTGTTAAGCAGGGGAAAACTGTTTGAAAACAAATATCAGGCACTCTGGCCGGATACAGATGTAATCTGGAAGGAGACGGACGAAGTCTATAACAGAATCTGTGAAGACGGGAAATTTAAAGAAGTAATGGATGTTCTGCTTGAATTTGCAGAGAAACTGAGACTGATCGTATGGTCTATGACTGCTGAAGGCAATAAACCGGCGGAAACTATGGAAAGAGAAACAGATTCAACGGCATCTGAACTGACAGAACAGCCGGAGGTCCGTCAGAAAATTATCCGGGCATATGTGTATGAGCGTGAATTTCGCAGAATCAAAGCACTTCCTGATTTTAAGAAACTGCTGGCATGGCTGAATGAGAATCAGATAAATCTGCGGCAGTTCAAACATAAGATCAGTATTGTGTTCCAGAATGCCAGAGACGGAGAATTAAATCTTTTGTTTACCGGGGATGCACAGCCTGAGCATCTGAAAATGATCGCAGAGAACTATGATGGAAAATTGCCATTATACGAACATTACTGGTGTATCAAGGTGCCCCATCATGGAACACAGGGACATTATTTTGATTTCTCTCAGTATGAACCTGAAAATATGCTAATCTCTAATGGAATCCATTTTGCCAACAGCAAGAAAGAGTCAAAAGAACTCCGTACTTCACCGCTCTATGGAGGCTTGTTTTATATCCCGGATACTCATATGTACTGTTCAAACTGTGACTGCTGCGACAGTTATGAGAACGGATGTTCCTGTAAGGAGGCGGATGTTATCTCTCCTGCTTATTACAAGGATATATAAAGCGGTATATTTTGCTCGGATTCGGTTGCCGTAGTTATAGTCTGATTTGAATTAACACAGTGGGAGATTTTTATGATTTTATGATCTGATAAACATAAAACAGCAGACATCTGTATATTCCATCGAATATACAATGCCTGCTGTTTGTTTTTTACAGAATTTATATGATCACAAATTTTATTGGATTATTTTGCCGGTGTCAGGTGCCAGATATCGTTGTTGTACTGTTCGATAGTTCTGTCAGAAGAGAAGAATCCGGCTTTTGCAATATTAACCAGCATCTTCTTTGCCCATGTTTTTCTGTCTGCGTAATCAGCCAGTGCTGATCTTTCTTCTCAACATAATCGTTGAAGTCAAGCAGTGTCATAAACCAGTCTTTGCTTACCAGTTCGTGGTGCAGTCTTTCGAGATTTTCTTTGTGGCCAAGTGCCAGCATCTTTTCACTTACAATGAAGTCAACACATTCCTTGATGCGTTTGTCATTTTCATAAATATCTCTGGAGCAGTAGTCAGCTTTCTCGTAATGTGCGATAACTTTCTCACTGGATTCACCGAAGATATAGATGTTATCTTCACCAACCAGTTCGCTGATCTCAACATTAGCGCCATCCATAGTTCCCAGAGTAACGGCACCGTTCAGCATGAACTTCATGTTACCTGTACACTTGCTTCTTTGGAAGCCAGGGAGATCTGCTCAGAAATATCGCATGCAGGGAATAATTTTTCGGCTGCGGATACATTGTAGTTCTCAACCATAACAAGCTTCATGTATGGTGCAACTTCCGGATCATCTTTGATGAGATCCTGGAGTGTGAGCAGAAGATGAATGATATCCTTTGCGATCACATAAGCAGGAGCTGCTTTTGCACCAAAGATAAAGGTTACAGGCTGAGATGGTTTTTTGCCACCCTTAATCTCCAGATATTTGCTGATGATGTACAGAGCATTTAACTGCTGGCGTTTGTACTCATGGAGACGTTTGATCTGGATATCATAGATGCTGTTCTCATTAATTTCAACACCTGTGTTAGAGAGGATAAATTCTTTACAGGTTTTCTTAGCTTCTGTTTTGATCTCAAGAAGCTTGTTCAGAACTGCCTCATCATCCTTATATTTCAGGAGATTTTCCAGAGCAGTTGCATTTGTTTTAAACTCATCACCGATCAGAGAGGTAATATAGTCTGTCAGTGGATGATTGCAGTGCATTAACCAGCGGCGGAATGTGATACCGTTAGTTTTGTTGTTGAATTTCTCCGGATAAATATCATAGAAAGCTTTCAGCTCGCTTGTTTTCAGGATTTCTGTATGCAGGGCAGCAACACCGTTGATGGAGAATCCATAGTGGATATCCATATGTGCCATGTGAACCAGGTTGTTCTTGTCGATGATGGCTACATTTTCCTGAGGATATTTTGCTTTGATCTTTTCATCCAGCTTTTCGATGATTGGTACAAGGTGAGGAACTACATCAAGAAGGTAGTCCATTGGCCATTTTTCCAGAGCCTCTGCAAGGATAGTATGGTTTGTGTAAGCACATACTTTGGATACGATTTCAGCAGCTTCATCAAAGGCGATTCCACGTTCTGTCAGGAGACGGATCAGTTCAGGAATGATCATACTTGGGTGAGTATCGTTGATCTGGATCACTGCGTAGTCTGCAAGGTCATGCAGATTGCAGCCTTTCTTTGTTGCCTCGTCAAGAATGAACTGTGCAGCATTGGATACCATGAAGTACTGCTGGAAGATACGGAGTTTACGTCCGTCATCATCGCTGTCATCCGGATACAGGAACAGTGTCAGGTTGTGAAGGATGTCCTTTTTGTTAAAGGAAATTCCATCGTGAACCATAGATTCGTCTGCCAGATCGATGTCAAATAAGTGCAGATGAATGGATTTGTTATTGTAGCCTGCAACGTCGATATCGTACAGGGAAGATTTTAGTGAGAATCCGCGGAACGGTACAGTATAGGAAACACCTGCAGGTGTGAGCCAGCTGTGTTTTTCAATCCATGGGTTCGGAGTTTCTTTCTGAAGTCTGTTCTCAAAGAGCTGTTTGAAAAGACCCAGATGATAATTCAGACCAATACCTTCGCCCGGAAGACCGAGAGTTGCGATGGAATCCAGGAAGCATGCTGCCAGACGTCCAAGACCACCGTTTCCAAGAGATGGTTCCGGTTCAACTTCTTCGATGTCAGCGATGGCTTTTCCATTCTCTTTTAAGAATGCAGCAACATCATCATAGATTCCCAGATTGATCAGGTTGTTGGATAATAATTTACCGATCAGGAATTCTGCGGAAATGTAATAGATTTTCTTCTTTCCATTCTGATAGCCTTTTTCAAAGAGCTGATTTTTTGTATAGATTAATAATGCGTTGTAAATTTCTTCATTTGTGCACTGGCGTGCATTTTTCTTATACAGGTCATAGATGAGCTTTTCTAAATTTTCCATCGTAATCTCCCTTTCTGAAATAAATATGTGTTTTTTATGAGTTAGATTGCTTATTTTTTTAGGTTTGAATAGTGTATTGTTTTGGGTTATATCAGTAAGAGAAGTTCTCTTGCTGACATCTATAACTATATCAGCAGTCTATTCAAAAAAATACAACAAAATTGCGATTTTATGACAGGTTTCTGCGAAACTTGTGAGGGGACATTCCGGTTGCTTGCTGGAATTTCTTAATGAAGTAGCTGGTGTTGTTGAAACCTACTTCCAGTGCGATCTCTGTGACAGAGGAGTCGGAATGCAGAAGCAGAGGCTTGGCTTTCTCGATGCGCAGGTCATTGATGTAGGCGATCAGAGTCTTGCCGGTATATTGCTTAAACAGTTTCATAAGTAGTATTCGCTGTAATTGGAGAGCGCAGTGAGCTCTGCCGCGGTCAGTGACTGTGAATAATTGAGGTTGATGTAGTCCAGGATCTTTTTAATAGAAGCAAGACTTTTGTTCTCTTCCTTATCTGCGGGAGTGATGTAATTTCCCATGAGCATTTCGTAGAAAAAGCTGAAGAACAGAGCCTTTTAATTTTACGAAATAATACGGCTTTTTTTCTTTATGGCAGGAATGGATCCTGTCAAAAAGCAGGCAGATATTCCCATAATTGTCATCAGATCTGGAAATAATATGGGTAAATTCCGCCTGATTATCCATCAACAGGGAAATGACACGTTCCTGACATAAATCTCCCGCCGGGCCTGACAGAAAGTTCAGTCAAAAACAATACTACGGAAATAAAGGATATTCTTCAGATCTGTTTTTATGCCATGGAGAACTCCACGGTTCACAATGATCAGGTCACCGGCCTTGACGCGGAGGATCTCTTTGTTCAGACGGACCAGTCCGCTGCCGGATTCAATATAGATCAGTTCCATCTCGTCATGCCAGTGGTTGTAGAGGGAATGGAAGATTTCGCAGTTGTCTGTATAAGTTTCTATGGGAAGTTCAAAGGAGCCGTGAGAGCTTCGTTCTTTCAGGGTATCATCTACTTCGATTGTGGGAGTAACTGGCATGGAAAGCGCCTCCTTTTTTCAGAGATTTTTTATCTGTAGTAAGACAATGGAATCAAAAGTATTATTATGGTCGATCCACTGATAGGAGCCATTATACTTCTGGCAGATATCTTCAATAATAGAAAGCCCATATCCATGAGCTCCCGGTTCTGATTTCGTAGTCTTATGTGTAAAAGTCTGCATCGGGTTCTTGGTATTGTGCATATACACAGTCAGAAATCCGTTGGAAATGTTTGCAGACAGCCGGATTTCAGGATCAGGATTGCCGGAAGCGTTACAAGCTCGATAGCGTTGTCCAGAAGATTAAAAAATATACTGCTCAGGTCAGTCGTATTAATGGAAATCTTTTTCGGTAAAAGGATTTCATAGGATACCTGGATATGTTCCTGTTCTGCACGAAGCCGTTTCCCTTCCAGGATTGCCTGTAACAGGTTATTCTGACAGTAAGGATGAAAACGATCCTTCTGAAAAGTCTGATTCAGATTTCTGATCGCAGTATCAGCCTGTTCATATTTTCCCTGTTCCAGAAGTATCTGGAAATCCTGAAGTTCCTGTACAGTTTTGGTCTGAAAATCCCGAGTATCCTGTCTGCGGATCTGAAGACTGTAATCCTGTTCCTGTTTTAATTGTTTCTGCTTTTGAAGACAAGCCAGTTCCATTTCAGTATTGGATTTCTTTAATACATCAGAAAGCACGCAGTATAAAAGAATACAGATAAGGATTATAAACACTGCCAGGATCAGAAACATATGATCAATTTTTTCTGTATAAATCGTAGACAGAAAATATAACAACTGGAATACAAAGAGGAAGAGAAATAAAGGAATCAATTTAATGTTCTTTTTCATGACTGCAATCCTCCTCTGGTTGTTTTTCTTGTGGTCTGCAATTAAGCCGGGACAGAACAGAAGCGGTATATGTTTCTGCTTCCTCATATTTTTTCATATCCATCAAATACATGACAGACATGATGTGATTCTCAATATCGTGATTCCATTTCCGGAGACTGGCATATTCATTACTTAACTGAACGGAATCATTTATCTGCTTTTTCATCAGCTCAATTTCCATTTTTTTCTGTAAATATTCCCTGTGCAGTTGGGCTAAAGAACGGACTGCACGCAGAAACAACAGATAACTGCCGATGCATATGATCCAGTAAATGATGCTCAGAGCCAGAACTGCTTCGGGCTTTTTCTGAAGGGAAATTATAACATTGAGAAAAACCGGAGCGATCAGTGGCAGTAACAATTGTAAAAAGGTGAGTATTTTCAAATAATCTATACACTGCCGCAGGATTTCTGATATTTTCCAGAGAAGAAACAGGCCAAGCAGGATGTTGGAGAGTTCGATAACGAAATATTCTGCAGGTGAACAACTGGATATCAGGTTGTGCGGAGTATAGGTATTGGTCGGTATAAAAAGATTATGAAGTGCTATGAAAACACTGGTACATAAAATTTCCGGACAGATTATCAGCAGCTGGAAAATAAAATAAACAGCTAATTTTTTCATAAAAGATGTCTGGAATAAAAAAAAGTATTACAAGAAATATTGTAAGCTGAAATACGATTGTAATTCCATTATGCTGTGATTCACGCTTGAACCAAAATAACAGTGCCATAAATACTGACAGACACAAAAACAGTGGAAGTGAGATCTTGCATTTGCGGGGCAGGATCTTGCAGCAAAAGTAAAACAGTCCAAAACACAGATAAAGGCTGGATAGAATACACAAAAATAGATTGATCATATGACTGCCCATTTACTGTACCTCCCTGTGACCGGCAAGCATCATGAAAGCAAACGCGTCTTTAAACTGCTGGTAATAAGATCTGCTGACAGGGATCTCTGTATTATCAGAAAGTACAATGCCCTTATGACTGTAAGTACGTACAGCATGGAGATTAACGGCAAAGCTGTTATGGCAGAGACAGAAATCTGGTTTCATTCTTTCTGTAAGAACTGTCAGTTTTTCTTTTGTTGTATATGTTCCTGTTCTGGTATAGATGGTGGTCTGCCTCAGATTTCGTTCCAGATAAAGAATATCGGAGCAGAGCACCTGATAATTGCGTGAATTTCCGGAGAAATACAGATATCGTGTATGCAGTTTCTGAAGCTTCTGGCACGCTGCTCTCAGAGCCAGAGGAAGATACTTTTCCATCTGCTGTTTATGGATAAAGTAGGCATGTTCTGTCTCATATACTGCGGTAGCATATTGCAGATACTGGCTGATAAAAATAATCTGAGTGTCCGGATTGATATGGTTGATCTTTTCTGCAAGTGAGATGCCATTTACAGTGTCAGAACCAAGATCAATATCCGTCAGTACAATGGAATAAGGGCATCCGTTTTCAGCAGCAGCCCGGAGAAATTCATCACCGGATGCGAAATGAGTTATTTCAAAAGCTCCCGGAGGATACTTTTGCAGAATAGTATGTATTATTTCATAATGTGAAGGATTGTCTTCGCAGATTGCAAGTTTCAAAATGGGATTAAGCTCCTTTGGATTAAAGTAAAGTGGTTGTAGTTTCTTATGTCGGTGACAATATCTGTCGGATGTGACAGATGGATAAAATAAACTTGTATTTCCAATAATCATACTATAAAAAATGGCGGGATGCAATTTGTCTGAGAGGAAGATTGGAAAAAATGGTTAAATATGTAGTGAAACATAGTTGTTTATGTGTTGGCATGCGATTTCGGGAGTCTGTGTGATACAATCAGGATATGGAAACAAAGAAGCGATTTTAAAGATTTTGTACGTGAAAAATTATTAATTCCTGGTACTTTCAAGCGCTGAATATAGAATATATGTGAAAGCGGTATTGTTTCCATGGGAGAAGAAAAATATTATAAGAATGACTGTCTGAAAATCATTATGGACATATATAAAGTGATTGGAAGTATCGGGAAATTTCTGGTAGTAATACAAATGACGAAGGAATAGACAGAGAGTGGGAATGGGTTAGCTTACAAGAGCTTCCCATTCCTGCATTTCTTTTCTCGTATAGATAATCGGTAAGATGTTCTCCGTAAAGGACAATCAGCCCCTTTATTATTTCTCAGAGTATTTTTCGATTACACAATTATGTGTTTTTTGCTTCTTATCATAAGAAATTCCAACAAGTAAAATATTGTCAGTATAATTTGCAACAGTCTCAGGGTACTGCCTGTTTTTTATCTGCCGGATTGCGGTTTGGGCATTTTGATTCCATTTTAACTCAACAACAAGTGCAGGATAATCCCTGGAATATTCTGGCTTTGGAAGGTAGACAAAATCTGCAAAACCTCTGCCTGCAGGAAATTCACGTATGGGTTTAAAATAATACCGCATAGTCTGAGATAACCGATGGACAGAATGCTGCTGAGGGAGTTTTCGTTGTTGTACTGAATAGCCGAAGCGTATTCATTGTGTATTTTTTCAATGGATTTGGCCACAGTGTCTGCGTCTATGTCCAGAGTGGCATCCAGCAACTCTGAGGATTCCTGCTGGAATGTCAGAAATTCATTCCATTTCTTTCGTTTAACAGCTTTGGCAAGTTCCTGACGGATTTCTTCGTTTGGAACGAATGCAGAATGAGTATCCTGATCATAACCCAGATAACCCAGATGGATCAGGCAGGTAAGAATATCATCTCTGCAGGTAAAGTTCACCATATCATTCTGGAAAGTCGTAGGATCGATTTCTACGGAATTACCGGACAACATTTCTATAATGGCAGTTTTGAGTCCGTCAAAATCCATATTGATCAGAGGCACAATTGCTTCGTAGGTTCCGGTATCCGACCAGTAGCTTTGGAATTTATTCCAGATCATTAATTCTACTACTGCTTTAGGATTGTATACCTGATATTGCTCAAGCAGATAACCGTCATACCAGTGCTTGGTTTTGGAGAAATCCCGGTGGTATTTTTCGCAGAGCATTCGTACTTCTTCCTCCGTAAAGCCAATATATCTGGAAAAGATCCTGGCGTCAGTCATTGTAAACTCCGCAAAATTGTTCAGAGCTGACTGTGTTTTGATTTTTTTGATTGGAAGAATCCCGGTGAGGTAAGCCAGTTGAATATATTTGGTAGGTTCAGAACCTTTGAACATACCGCGGAGAAAGTTGATGTATTCCTCTTGGACTACCAGGTCGGTAGAGACATCTCGGATTAAAACATCCCATTCATCAATAATTACTACGAACTTTTGACCAGTGGCAGTGTTAATGCAGGACAGAGCCTCAGGCAGAGAGCTTATGGAGTCAGGCAGAATTTCAGGGTAATAATTTCTTAATTCCAGAATCGTTTTTTCAGTGATGTAGGAAACTACATTCTCCGGACCGCCGGCTGGTTCCATACACCATTGAATATCCAGATGGATCACATCATATTGATTCAGATATTTCGTGAAACCAGGTGCCTGACCGATTTCCAGAGATGAGAACATTTCTTCGGAACTACAGCCTTTACAGTAATATGCGGTGAGCATATCGGCAGTGATGGATTTCCCGAACCTACGGGGGCGACTGTTGCATATGAATTTCGCAGTGGTGTCCATAACTTTATTCGTATATGCCAGCAAACCGGTTTTATCTACATAGATTTCTGAATTCAGCGCAACCTGAAAAGCACTGTTTCCGGAATTTACAAATCGTCCCATGGAAATGACTCCTTTCTGTTCAGTGATTTTTATCATGTATACTGATTGGTTTCTTTGTTCTATTGTAAAATGCTATATTCAGAATGTCAATGAGGTATGGGAAAGATATCAGACATCTGATACGGGAGCGCAGGAATAAATTTTGTCAATAGAATAATCCCTGGAAGTACTGATTAACTTCCGGGGGATTATCTTGTGATACAAATATGTACTGTTATATAGTGCGTATATAACGTTTTAATTCCTCGTAAAAATTTTCTCTGGTTCCGGCCATGATAACGATGATTATCAAATCATCAAGCTGTCTCACCCGATATGCCAGTTCATAATTAGTTTTATTATAATAAATGTCATAACCGTACATTCCTGCCAGATCACCTGTCTTTTCTTCGCCGATGGAATAATCTTCACATATCATTTCAATAGCTTCTTTGTACAGAGATTTCAGCTTTTTATCTTTAAGTTTTTTCAGAAATTTTGCTGCAGGTGGAAGGATCTGTACCTGTGTCATTTTTCATCCTCCGTTCCGAAAACATCCTCTAAGGAGTATCCTCCTGATTTAGATTCTGCGACCCGGTCTGCTTCGGCAAGCATTGCTTCAACTGCCGGACGGATTTTTCGCTGTGTCTGTTTAAATTTCTCAAGTAATTCTTCACCGCTATATCCCTGTCTGATCAGATCGGCAAGAATCTGTTCGGCAAATTCACCACTGGTATTTTCTTTAACGGGGCGTAAAACCAGTTCGTTTCCACGCATGATACATTCTGCTTCCGTATTAAAACCCAGAAGCGTAAAAAATTTCTGCGGGATAGTAATCTGGCGTTTAGATGAAATACTGACTTTTTTTGATTCCATGGATGCGCTGCCTTTCAATGGGATTGTTGCTGTTGCCATTCGTGTATGCCTCCTTCCTATTTTATGTTTGTTTATTCTGTAATATACATACTGCTTGGTTTCTTTGTTCTTTGTTATATTGTAAAATATTATGTTTGGGATGTCAATTACAGAGAAGTAAAATCAGTTTCTTTATTGAATAGAAAAATTTTTCTATTTGGCAGAAAATATGATTAGTGATATCATAAAAACATATCTGTAAAATTGTGCAAATGTATCCTGCTTCTGCATTGCGGTAATTCCATGAAACGATGCAATGGATTCTTTTATCAAGTGTGTTAAACAGAATCGGCGAAAGACATTGTACAGAAACAGCAGGAGTTAAGGATGGAAGATATAATGGAAGACAATTTTGAAAAATTAAATCTGCTTCTGGAGCAGGAACAGTGTGAATTTGTGGATATTCCGGATGGTTTTACCGGACAGACGGAGAGTGGAGAATTACGTTTGATTTATCTGATGAATGATGCGGTGGAAAGTTTTCTGGTTCTGAAAAATGCCAGGATGACGGGAAATTATGTCAGGGATTACGAAGGAGAGTTTGAGGGCTCTGTAGAGAAAGCAGACAGAGATTTATGTGAAGCAGAGTATATTCTGGTGATTCATCAGGGGCGGAATGTGTTTACTGTATTTTTTGAAGATATTTTGCTGGAAACCCATTTGTATAACTATGGAGAGCTGGGACATTTCTGGGTGAAGGGCTATGAAAATCTCAGGGTAATGGAGTATCAGATTGCCATATTGCGTGATAAATATGAGTATCTGGGAGAAAAATATTGCACTGAGTATGAAGGAAAGCTGGCAATGCTGCGTGATTTCCCACCGTTAAATTATCTTTTTTATCCGGCAGTACCGGAGAAGTATATTGTTCCGGTGGACAATCCATGGGAGGTAACGGCGGAAGCACTGGCAGTTATGCAGGAACTGGCAACGGAAGCAGGAGATGAAAAACTGGGAAAAATGCTCAGGCGTTATGAAAAAAATCCGGATATATCAAATGCCAAAAAGATAGCCGGAATGCTTTGCAGGAGCAGTCATTTACCGGTGATTACTCTGCTGGGAGAAAAAATCAGGGAAGCAGCATCGGTCTATCCGGACAGAGATTTTGGCAGAAAACAGAATAAATATCTACATGAATTGATGGAAAAAGCTGAACGAAGAAAAGAAGAATTGGAAGCAGAGAATGTTCAGACTCTGATCTACAGAGAAGAACCTTTCATTTATGACTGTGATTCCATATCGTTTCAGGTATATCTTATGATTGTGAGAAAAGGTGTATGGAAGCAGAAAATAATGGTTGAGAAAATATAAAGTAGTCCGAACAGGAATAAAGAAGGGATTATAATAATAATGGATAAATTATTAGACTTAACAAGAGACTTTGATGCAGCGAAAGCTGCTTTTGAAGCATATCTGGATGAATATGACAGAGCGGATGATAAGATTCATCTGAAAATCGTACATACTTATGGAGTGGTTGATGCAGCAGAGGACATTGCCCGCCGTATGGGGCTGGATGAGGAAGATGTACAGCTGGCGAAGGTAATTGGATTGCTCCATGATATTGGAAGATTTGAACAGATTAAACGATTTGACAGCTTTGAACCGGGAACCATGGGGCATGCAGCATATGGTGCACAGCTTCTGTTCGGACCGGAGAAAATGATCCGCAGATTTGTGAAGGATGACAGGTTTGACAGTCTGATCTGCACTGCGATTGAGAAGCACAGTGATTTCAAACTGGAAGGAATTACGGACGAGAGAACCTGCTTCATGCAAAGTTAATCCGAGATGCAGACAAGCTGGATAATTGCAGGGTAAAGCTGGAAGAGTCAATGGAAACACTTCTGGGAGTGGATGAGAAGGGTGTTGGTGAAGGAGTGATCGCACCAAAGGTATGGGAGTCCTGTATGGCAAAGGAATCTGTATTATCTTCAGACAGAGTTTCAAAAGTGGACTACTGGATTTCCTATATTGCTCAGTATTATGACATTAATTTCCCGGAAACCTATGAGATCATGCGTGAACATGATTATGTGAAAAGAATCATGGACAGGGTTCCTTATGCATTGCCGGAAACACAGGAAAAGATGGATATTCTGGCAGCAGAGATGGAGGAATATATGGATGAGAGAATTCGAAACAAAAAATAATCAGGAGAAATTCACCTGCGGAGAATTGGAATATCAGTCATAAGAAGTGCCAGAAAAACCATGACTCTGGAGGTTCACAGGGATGGAAACGTAATCGTTCGCGCACCTCTCCGTACAGGTCTGCCGAGGATCAAAAGATTTGTAAACCAGAAGCAGGAGTGGGTTCTGGGATGTCTGGAACGGACAAAAGAATACCGGGAACAGAAGCCGCTGAGCGCAGATCTGAGCGAATCGAAACGAAATGTCTATATACGAAAAGCAAAAGAAACGATTACCAAAAGAGTTTCTTATTTTGCCAGACTCATGGGCGTTTCTTACCGCAATATCACCATCAGAGAACAGAAAACAAGATGGGGAAGCTGCAGCAGTGAGAAGAATCTGAACTTTAACTGGAAACTGATACTGGCACCTCCGGAAGTGCTGGATTATGTAGTGGTACATGAACTCTGTCATCTGAAGGAAATGAATCATTCGAAGGCATTCTGGGACGAGGTCGGGAAAGTAATGCCGGAGTATGAGACGTACAAGTTGTGGCTGAAAGAAAACGGATGGAAGTTATAAATATATCTTTGGGTGTTGATATTTTATAACTCTTGAAAAGAAATATTTTGATGTGAATTTAAGGAGATAAATGTTAATGAAAATGATAGCTGATCTGCACATTCATTCCAGATTTTCCATGGCGACAAGCAAAGAGGGCACGCCTGAAAATCTGGATTTCTGGGCGAGAAAGAAAGGAATTTCACTGATTGGAACAGGTGATTTCACGCATCCGGTATGGAGAGAAGACTGAAGGAGAGACTTGTTTCAGAGGGAAACGGCCTGTATCGCCTCAGAGATGCATATGTAAAAGAAGAAAGCCGGAAGTTCCCGGGAGAAGGAACACGTTTTGTTGTCTCCGGGGAAATCAGTTCTATTTATAAGAAAAATGGAAAGACCAGAAAAGTACACAATGTAATCCTGCTTCCCAGTCTGGAAGCAGCAGATGCCATGGCACAGCGTCTGGAAAAAATCGGAAATATTCACTCAGATGGTAGTCCGATTCTTGGTCTGGACAGTCATGATCTTCTGGAAATGATGCTGGATGTATGCCCGGAAGGAATTCTGATTCCGGCTCATATCTGGACACCGCATTTCTCTGTATTAGGTGCGAAATCAGGATTTGATTCTGTAGAGGAATGTTTCGAGGAACTGGCACCGTATATACATGCACTGGAAACAGGGCTTTCCTCTGACCCGGCTATGAACTGGAGAATTTCCAAACTGGACCGCTATCAGCTTGTATCCAATTCAGATGCACATTCCCCGTCTAAGCTGGGGCGCGAGGCGAATCTGTTGGATATTGACTGTTCCTATGAAGGACTTTATCGGGCAATCCAGACTGGCGAAGGGCTGGAAGGAACAGTAGAATTTTTCCTGAAGAGGGGAAATATCATTTCGATGGTCACAGAAAATGCGGTGTATCATTAAGCCCGGTGGAAGCAGAACGGCTTGGAGGAATCTGCCCTGTCTGCGGAAAGAAGCTGACCATGGGCGTAGATCACAGAGTAGAACAGCTTGCAGACAGAGCGGAAGGTTTTGTGAAAAAAGATGGTAAGAAATATGAAAGCCTTGTACCTCTGCCGGAAGTGATCTCTGCATGTATGGGCTATTCCACTGCAAGTAAGAAAGTGCAGGGGTGTTTTGAACAGATGATTCAGACACTGGGGACAGAATTCGACATTCTGCGAAATGTACCGTCAGAAGATATTAAATCCTGTGCAGGAGAACGGATTGCGGAAGGAATTGAAAATGTAAGAACCGGAAATGTGAAGAGAATTCCGGGGTATGATGGGGAATATGGAAAGATTGAATTGTTTGATGAAAATTAAACATAGAATGATGAAATTATAAAACGGCCTATAAGAGAATGATTAGCGAGGAAATAGTGTATGAAGAAAATAGGGATTATTTCAGATACCCATGGCCTGCTCAGGCCGGAAATACTGGAAATTTTAAAGGGTTGCGACTGTATTATCCACGCAGGTGACGTAAACAAACCGGAAATTCTGGATACACTGCGTATGATGGGTTCTATTTATGTAGTCCGAGGAAATAACGACAAAGATTGGGCAGAGGGAATGGCGAAAACCTTACACTTTACCATAGAAGGGGTAAAATTTTTCATGACTCACAATAAAAAAGATGTAGACTGGGATTTAAAAGACACACAGGTAGTCATCTTCGGACACACCCATAAATACTTCGAAAAAATGATAGACAACCGTCTATGGCTAAACCCGGGAAGCTGCGGCCCCAGACGCTTCGACCAGGAGATTACCATGGCAGTAATGACAGTCGATAATGGAACTTATCAGTGGGAAAAGGTTGCCATGATTCCTGAAAAGTAAACAGAAGACAAAGTAGATTGGTCAGGAGGGAAGAAAAAATACACAGTAATGAAAGTGGTGATAATATGCACAAGTGGAATGAGATTACAGATGAGAATTCGCTGAAGGAATTTATGGAAAGAGTGTCGTTTTTCCATGATAGCTGTATCAAAGAGATGCATTATCTGAGCGGAGCATATGTTAATGAAAACCTGGATATGTATCCTGTAAACGATCGCAGGATTCTGAGAGTAATAATACAACGGCAGTATGAAGAAGATTCAATAATTGAAATGGAATTTCAGGGATTAAAATACTTAAAGTTATTTCCGGCAGACGAACGCTATTCATGCGAAATACTCGATTCCAATATAATTCTGAAAGAGGATTGTATCATCTGGAGCGACTGCGAAGATAAAACAGAGCTGGAAGATGGAGACACAGGAACTTTGGTATGTGCATCTAAACTTCGATGGCGTTCGATTTTCGGATATATGGGAGAGAAGAATTATTGGTAGGTGTGCCCTTTCCCACATTTCTTTTGACCCAAGGGGTGTGTAACAGCACAGTCTCTACTTCAATAATCCTTTGGATAAAGCCTTTATAATTTATGTAAGTATATCGTATTTATTCTTTTTCGTAAAGAAGTCTGGATGGAAGTTCTGCTTACCACAGTATAATATATAGAAGAAAAATTTTGCAGAAAAGAATCAGGATTCTGTAAAACTTTTTTTACGCAGAAACAACCTTGCAATTTGTGATGAATACGCTATAATAAAAAAACGTAATGAACCAAGATTGGTTAGACCAATATAAAGGAGTTGAATATTTGAAAAATAAAAAAGAACGAGACTGGAAGTTTATCATCGGTATGATTGTTCTGCTCGCCATTTTTGCTGTAATGGGAGGTGCTTTCTGGAATATGGTAGGAAAGCAGGCACAGATGGTCAGGGAGGAAGAGCAGAAAGAGGAAGCAAATGCTATTTCTGCAATCTATATCGAGACAGGAGAATTTCTGAAGACCGGAGTTTTTGTGGATCTGAACAATGGAACTATTTTCAGCGCAGACATACCGGCAGAGGGCATTTACAATAAAAAAGGAAAATTAATTTCCGATGATGTATTGGAAAATGGGGATAAAGTAAAGATATACGGCGATGGGATCATGCTGGAATCTTTCCCGGGACAGTATCCGGGCGTGACAAAGATCCAGAGAACCGGTCGAGCATCTCTCGAGGAAACTCAGGAGTACGAAGATCAGGTAACTGGAATGATGAAGCCTGTAGCCGTTCAGTAAGGATTAGAGGAGACTGAAAATGAAATACGTAAGACAATTCTGGATTATTTTACTGATATCCGCAATGGGAGAGGCATTACATGTTCTGATCCCGCTTCCTGTACCTGCAAGTGTGTACGGACTGGTGATCATGCTGATCGCACTGGGAACACACATTATCAGGCTGGAACAGGTCAAAGAAGCAGCTGAATTTCTCATAGAGATCATGCCGGTTATGTTTATTCCGGCAGGTGTCGGATTACTGACAGCCTGGGGCATACTGAAACCGGTATGTGTGCCGATCATTCTGATCACAGTGATCACCACAGTTGTGGTAATGATTGTGACAGGTCGTGTCACACAGGCAGTTATTCGTATGGACAGAAAGAAAGGACAGAAAAGATCATGACACAATTTATGAGTAATTCCCTGTTTTTGGCGCAGCAATCAGCCTGATCGCATATGAGGCAGGACTTCTTTTGAAAAGAAAATTTAAGATGGCAATTTTTAATCCGCTTCTGATCGCGATCATTGCAGTAATAGCTGTGCTTTGTTTACTGCATATTGATTATGACACCTATAATCAGAGCGGTCAGTATATCAGCTACCTGCTCACACCTGCAACGGTCTGCCTGGCAGTTCCGCTGTATCAGCAGATGGAACTTCTGAAAAGAATCTGAAAGCTGTAATCAATTGGAATTGTTTCCGGTGTGCTTGCCAGTCTGGTCAGTGTGCTGATCCTTGCAAAGCTGTTCAGCCTGAGTCATGAGCAGTATGTAACACTTCTTCCGAAGTCTATTACCACAGCAATCGGAATGGGTGTTTCCGAAGAACTGGGTGGTATAGTAACGATTACAGTTGCAGTTATTATCATTACCGGTGTTCTTGGAAATATGCTCGCAGAGACTGTGATCAAACTTGCGCGTATTGAAGAACCAATCGCTAAGGGCCTGGCACTTGGAACCTCTGCCCATGCTATCGGTACTGCAAAGGCAATGGAGCTGGGTGAAATAGAAGGTGCCATGAGCAGTCTTGCGATTGCGGTTGCAGGTCTGCTGACAGTTGTAGGTGCATCTGTGTTTGCTCAGTTTATGTAAAAAATATAACATTAAAATCAGATAAGAGGATTGTCGTGGCAGGTGATGAGTGGCACGGCAGTCTTTTTTATGTTATAGGAAATTACTCCGTAATGTTCCTATAACATAAAAAGCCCTCCGGGCAGGATTCTTTCTTAATTTTAAGTTTCAGTATCCGGAAAAATTTATAATGAAAAAAACGGCAAACAAATGTTCTAAAAACTCTTCCATTTTTGAAATGGGTATGTTATTATATATCAAAAGAAAGCGAATACATGTTCGGAAAATATGTTCGGACATAATCGATCAGAGGATAAGGGCGATTTTTATCTGTCTGACATGAAGGAGGAGTAAAATGATGAATGCAGTAAATACCACACAGAGAATGAGAAGAAAGGAAAGACATAAATTTTCAAGGACAATGGCAGTGATCCTGGGGCTGATCGTCACCTTGGAAGTGATGGTTGCAGGTGGTATGATATTTAATATTGATTTTCATTCTGCTGACATGGTTGCAGTAGTTATGGGATTTATGGTGTTATATGCGGGGATTGTGGCAATCCTGACAGACAATTGATTACTGTACGGAAAATGTTACTGAGAACGGAGTGAACAGTAACACCGGAAAATTATGTGATAAGATATTTCCGGCAGAACATTAGACAAAAAGCATACCAGATGATATGATTAGCAGTAGATGATCAGAGAAGAGATAACGTGAAAATAATGGGACAGAAAGTAAGAAAGGGAAATTATGACTGTAAAATCAAGTCTTTTGGAAATGCTGGAGAAGAATAAAGGAGAAGTGCTTTCCGGTGAGAGCATTGCCGGTGAGCTGGGATGCACCAGGGCAGCAGTGTGAAGGCAGTAAGTCGCTCCGGGAAGAAGGGTATCATATAGAAGCAGGACCGAATAAAGGATATATGCTTGCGAAGGATACGAACCGTCTGTCGCAGGAGGGAATCCGCCTGTTTCTGGATGATCCGAAGGTTAAGATAGATATTTATGATGAACTGGAATCTACGAACCAGACTGCAAGAAAGAAGCTATGATGGGAGAGCCGGACATGGGGCATTTGTCATTGCCAGGAGCCAGACTGCAGGCAGGGGGCGCAGAGGCCGGGAATTCTATTCTCCTGCAGATACAGGTCTTTACATGAGTGTGATCCTGAAGCCACAGGGAACCATACATGACAGTCTGCTGATCACAACTGCGGCAGCAGTGGCAGTCTACAGAGCAGTTGCTCAGCTCTGTGGAATCCAGCTTGATATTAAATGGGTTAATGATCTGTTTTATAAAGGAAAGAAAGTCTGTGGAATACTCACAGAGGCTGTCACAGATTTTGAGAGTGGAAACATTGAGTTTGTGGTAGTTGGCATGGGATTGAACCTCTATATGGACCAGGAGAACCTGCCGCAGAAATTAAGAAGTATAGCAGGAGCCCTTTATGAGACAAAAGAAGATGCGGAACAGACTGACCGTAATAAACTGACTGCAATGATCGTGAACGAGTTGAGAAAAGAAACAGCAGATCTGAAATTATCTCCGGATTATGTGACACATAACATGATCCCGGGACATCAGATCACAATTACAGACGGAAACTCGTCCAGACAGGCATTTGCATTGGAGATATGCAGGGACGGACGGCTGAAAGTACGGGAAGAAGATGGGCAGGAGACAATATTGTCCTTTGGAGAAGTTTCGGTATCCATGTGAGGATAATGAGAATGGGATTGTTACATGAAGGTAGATTCCTTGATGTGACAATCCATTTTGTGTCATGATTCAGAATTTGTTGTTTGTGATGAAGCATCCTCCTGAGACACTCCGGCAGCAGAATCTTTTTTCAGAGATACCGGGCTTTTGTTGTTTGCGGTATCCGTGACATCGATATCTGTACAGCAATCAGGATTTACTGTGTCTGTGGTATTTTTAACTGCGTCAGTTGCCATATTCGGAACATTCTGCTGATACGGACGATAAGGTGTCCAGTAATGTTCTTCCTCAGTGAAGCTGTCAGGCTGTTCTTCATCCAGTGCATCCTTCTTGCGGGTGAGAATATAAATCCCTGTAAAAATGATAGCAGCTGCAATCACGAGCTGTGGCAGATGATATGTGAATCTGCCGATAACATCAGCCAGATAGCCGGGTAAGATCATATAGAGGAAATCTACCAGGGTGTTCCACAGAATAGAAGCACCAAGGAAAATCAGCAGAATCGCGGTTAAATTTCTGTGATGTTTAAGCAGGGAACTGATATCTCTTGTCAGTTCATCCATATGAAGAACATAGGAATCTTCTATGGAATAAAACTCTTCCTCAGAAAGAGATTTCAGGTTGTGCACATTAAAGAAACTGTAGAACCAGATGATCGGGATCAGGAACACAAGCCAGTCCATTCCGGTACATGCTCCGATGGCAAAGACACCCCAGAATAAGAACATAATACTGATTCCCTGTTTTTTGAACCCCATGTACATTTCTCCTGCGCCTGGAATCAGGGAGAAGATAAAAAGCCAGAATCCACGTTTTTGTTTTTGCATACTTTTATTTGCCTCCATTCATTAATTTGCTGGAAAAATCACTGACATATTTTATAAAAGAGCTGGTGCCATCACCAATGTTCTGTCCGAGTTCTCTGGTGAACTGGTAGAGTCTGCCGTTTTCATGTTCGGGTAATATTCTGTCTGTCTGAGAGGAAGTATCCTGATATAAGGAAGTGAAATCCAGATTTGGGATACTGAATAAAAGCAACAGGGCAACCATCACACCGGCAGCAGTCTGAAGACTGTAATGGAGCAGCCGGATTTTGCGGGATGCTTGATTTGCTGCCCGGGCAAGCTGCACTTCACCGGAGTCTGCTTTGTCCAGAATCTGTTCCATCAGATAGGAGGGAGCAGTATCCGTACTGCTGTCTTCCTGTTCCATCATCTGATCCAGACAGAAATCGCAGTGATCAAGATGTGACAGAAACTCAATGATTTCCTGTGTGTTCATATTTCCGTTGTCAAATTCTATTAAATCCCTCTTATTAATATGCATCTAATCACCCCTTTCAAGCATTTTTTTCAGCATTGCCCTTGCGCGATAGAGCTGTGTCTGAATTGTTTTCGGATTTTTCCCTGTCTGCTGTGCAATCTCAGGTACTGATAATTCTTTGCAGAAATGCGCGTAAGCGACTTCTTTGTAAGGACTTTTCAACTGCATACACAATGCTTCTACGTGAGTGTTGGCTGCAGTTTTCATATATTCATCTTCGGGAGAGGATTGCCTGTCCGGAATCTGGGAAAAGTAGGTGTCTTCTGTTGGAATACTTCGCCGCCCGGCTGCTTTCAGATAATCCAGACACTTTCGGACAGCAATCTTACTTAACCAGGCTTTCTCATAATTACCATCAAAGCGGGAAAGGTTCTTATAGGCAGACAGAAAGACTTCCTGAGTGAGATCTTCGGCATCAAATGGATTACCGACAGATTTCAGGCAGATCGAATATATTAAGTTCTGGTATTGATTAATCAGATATTCCAGATATTGCTTTTCTGCGCTGGTTATTGGCTGTTTTGAACAGCAGATTTTTTGTAAAAATATCTCTAAATGACGGTCTTGCGAACCTTTCTGATTTGGTCTATACTGGGTTGCAATGAAATAAAATATAGAACTTCTATTTATTTTATATGGAAGATAATGCGGGACAATGCGACAGATAAAAAAGGAGAGACAGATCATGACAGAAACAAGACGTTTATACTATGAAGATGTATATAAAAAAGAATTCACCGCAACCGTAGTAGAGTGCAGAGAGCAGAAGAAAGGCTATGTGGTCATTCTGGATGAGAGTGCTTTTTATCCGGAGGGTGGCGGTCAGCCAAGTGATGTGGGAACACTGGGGGATGCAAAGGTGACAGAGGTTCATGAGAAAGATGGAGAATTACTTCATTATACTGATAAGGCTCTGGAAGTGGGTGCGAAGGTTGAGGGAAAGATTGACTGGGCGCGGCGTTTTGACCTGATGCAGCAGCATTCCGGTGAGCATATGGTCAGCGGTATTATCCATGAGAAGTATGGTTATGATAATGTGGGTTTCCATATGGGAAGCGATGTGATCACTGTAGATCTGAATGGTATGCTGGATGATGCGCAGCTTGCAGAAATCGAGCGGGAAGTGAATGAGAGAGTTTGGAGGATAAGGAAGTTGTGATTACTTATCCTGATGCTGAGGAACTGAAGACTATTGATTACAGAAGTAAGAAAGAGCTGACAGGACAGGTTCGTATTGTGACGTTTCCGGGAGTAGACGTATGCGCCTGCTGTGGAACTCATGTGACACATACAGGTGAGATTGGAATGGTGAAGCTTCTTTCTGTAGTGAAATTCCATGATGGTATCCGTATGGAGATGATCTGCGGTAAACGTGTTCTGGATTATCTGAATATGGTGAATGAGCAGAATCATCAGATTTCCATGAAGCTTTCTGCAAAGATGGACAGAACAGCAGATGCAGTACAGCGTCTTCAGGATGAGAATTTCCGTATGAAAGGCCAGGTTGCCCGTATGGAAGAAGAGATGTTTAGGGCAGAGGCTAAGAAATGGGAAGGTGCAGGAAGTGTCCTGATCTTCAAAGAAGGTCTGGAAGCAGATTCTGTACGTAAACTTGCGGATGCAGTGATGAATACCTGTGAGGGCTGCTGTGCAGTATTTTCCAGAAATGAAGATGGAAGCTATAAGTATGCCATGGGCGAGATTGACGGGGATTTACGGCAGTATACAAAGGAAATGAATGCTGCATTAAACGGAAGAGGCGGCGGAAAGCATTCTTTGTCCAGGGGTCTGTGCAGGCAACAGAAGACGAAATCCGAAATTTTTTCGAGAAATAAAAAACGGTAGATAAAAGATTAAGTAAAATTGCGGAGCGTTATTGAGTATAGAGCTGCATAGCGAAGCGGATGAGTTTATCCGTCTGACTCTATGCTTTGAGTTAAGAAAGCAGCAGGGAAGAGGAAGAGAAACAGGAAATGTTTGGAGAATGTCATGCGCATATCATTATGGATGGCGTAAATTACCGTCATGCAGTTGATATGCATAAAAATGGACCGGACGATAAGATCATAAGAGAGCATCTGAAAGCATACCAGGAACGGGGAATTGTTTTTGTACGGGATGGCGGTGATGCGCTGGGTGTTTCTGCGAGAGCGAAAGAGCTTGCACCAGAGTATGGAATAGATTACAGAACTCCGATATTTGCCATTCATAAAGAAGGACATTATGGTTCTATTGTGGGAAATGGTTTTGCCACAATGGTGGAATTTCATAAGCGTGTTCTGGAGGCGAAACAGGCAGGGGCAGATTTCATTAAGATTATGACTACCGGGATTCTGGATTTTAATGAACATGGAGCGATTACCGGAACACCTCTGGATGGGTCAGAGGTAAAGGAAATGGTACATATTGCACATGAGGAAGGTATGGCTGTCATGTCCCATACCAACGGAGATTACGGAGTACAGGCAGCGGTGGCTGCCGGAGTGGACAGTCTGGAACATGGAAACTATATGAATGAAGAAAGCCTTGCCATGCTGGCAGAGAGCGATACAGTCTGGGTTCCGACTCTGGTTACAGTGAGAAATCTTCTGGGAGACGGGCGTTATGATGATGAGACTCTGAAACCGATCATAGAATCCGCAGAAGAGAATATCAGAAAAGCATTCCGGCTGGGAATAAAATAGCCCCGGAAGTGATGCGGGGGCTTACAGAGTTCTTCATGGAAAAGGAATCCGGGATGAAGTTCAGTCCTTTGCAGGAATCCTGGGAGATCAGGATGCTGCATACCGCTGGCTTGCGGAAGGTGAAGCGGAAATCAAGAAGAAATTTACGGTTACTGTTCATTGGTGATATCCCGCGAGTGTTTTGTGTGAGCGAAGGTCACAGAAAACCCGAGACATACCGCGCGATTATGCGATTAGCATAAATTAAGTTTGCGAAGCAAACGATACTCCTTGGGCATTGCACAAGGAGGTTCATATTTCCTGCATCGCGAAGCGTGTTGCTGAGAACGGAGTGAACAGTAACAATTTACGCATCCTGTACCTTAATTGCTGTATAAATATTAGAAGATTTTGATTTGGATGGATGGAAGGTAACACACACATAGTCGCCGTATTCCATGCCGCCTGCAGTGAGATCCTGCGCGTTTTCTGTACGGAAGGTATCTATGGCACCGTCATCTGTCTGTACAGTGATGGTGTTGGCAGTACTTCCAATGATCGTGCCGGTTACTGTAAAGGAAATATGTTTGTCATTAATGGTATCAGGATCCTCACCTGTCACAGCAATAATACGGACTTCTTCCAGGGATGTTGTTTCCAGATTTCCGATATAAGTAACATTAACATGAGATCCCGGGGCAATTCCTCCCTTGAAGTAAGCGGGGATTGCTGACATATCCAGATTAAAGGAGGTGTCACTTCCGGCAGGAAGAATCCGGAGGATATTCAGATTTACTCCCTGTACAGTTGCCAGTAGCTGTTTTTCTTTATTTTCTATCTGCTCCGGTGTCTGTGTGAGTTTTGGATCCGGAGTTGGGGTAGGATCCGGTATTTCCAGATCTTTCAGATCAGAAATACTCAGTACTTTCAGGTGACTGGCATTTAAGGATACGGAAGAATCATTGGAGGTATCCGGGAATTTCCCCTTGAATGTAAGGTAAACCCAGTCACCGGCTTTGATTCCATTCTGATAATACTGTTTTGTTCCTGTGATCGGATAGGTGGCTGTTTTTCCTTTCTTTGATTTTATTGTGATGGTATTGGAAGTCAGGGAAATGACCTGCCCATGCGCAGTGCGCTTTTTCAGCTTATTTTTTTTATGAAATTCATCTACAACCTTCAGAACATGTACACTGCCTGTGTCAGTACCGGAAAGCTGACCTTCGTAAATGATACTGATCTCATCGCCGGTGATCATGCCGCCTTTACATTCCAGGGTGGCATTGGAAACATTAAATACATAGGAGGCACTGTCCGTGTTCAGAATAAGCTGGCTTCCTGAAAAATCCTGCAGGGTACCGGAAAGTTCATCCATATAGATACGGTCTTTTGTTTCAGTTTCAGTTGTGGTGTCAGATGAAGAAGTAAGTTCCCGGACGGATGTGTCTCCGGTGGATGTGAATTGTTCCAGTATGGTTTCAGGGCTGCATCCGGCAAAAGAAAAGCTAAGGCCGGCACAGACACATGCAGCAAGCAGTTTTTCATAATATAGACAGGACCTCCGATAAATCATTCGTTTGAACATGATTCCTGCCGTATGCAATAATTATTTACAGGGAGGGATATTGCTTTCCGGCGGTTCGGGGATAAAATCAAAAATTTTCCGGTAGCTTTCCCATTCGTCATTGTCTTTGGCAGGAGTGCATATCAGGCCGGTACATTCCGTACAGGCGTTGGTATTCAGGTAATTATCATAACATATATTATAAGGATTTTGGCAGTTATTTTTACATATTTCTGACATTTTTTACCTCCATGATTATAGCAGACCGGGGCGGGATATCTGTATTCATGTAATTTCTCATTTCTGAAGATGCCGGACTGCTGCATAATGTTATAGTATTAGTATATGCGGCTGTTTTATTCATAGACTTATGAGTGTTTGCAGCAATACTCTCAAGTAAAAAAGCAGATTATTCGTATAGAATGAACAAAAAGCAGCATTCAAATTTGTGAAAATAATAACGGAAAATATATTGTAATTTTTATGGATTGTGTTATAATTTCGATAAATAAATAATAGCGAAGTAGGATTTTATGCGTCAAGTGTTCACAGGCTGGGGAGTCGCCGTGAAACGAAAAGCAGAAAAGCGAGCTGCTTACGATATAATTTCCGCACCCGTTGCTACATGTGAGGACATCTCATAATGTGGAGGGATTATTATTTATGTAACTACTCTATTTTTTTAAACACATTATGGAGGTGTTTTTATTATGCAGAAAAAACAATATTGGAACGTAAAAACATTGGTGTTCATGGCTCTTCTGATCGCCATGCATCTGGTACTCACACGAGTTCTGGTCATTGATCTTGGTGCGTACCGTATTTCTGTGGGAAGTGTATGTACAATCCTTGCAGGTCTGTGGCTTGGCCCGGTAGCTGGTGGTGTCTGTGGATTATGTGCGGATATTATCGGGTGCTTTATGAAAGGCTATGCTGTAAATCCGTTTATCACAGTTGCAGCAATCCTCTGGGGTGTGCTTCCTGCCCTTGCAAAACCATTATTTGCAAACAGAAAGAAAACAGGAAAGACAGTTGGTATCTGCGTATCTATCGTGGTAACTGCAGTTCTCAGCTCTCTGGTGCTTACAACAGCAGGACTTGTGATCATGCTTGGATATAATTTCTATGCGATCATGCCCGGAAGACTGGTACAGTTTGCAATTATGATCCCGATTTACTGTGTATTAACATGTCTGCTGTATTTCAGCCCGCTGACAGCGATGGTGGTAGGTAATACATCACCTGCAGTGCTGAAAAACAAAACAGTATAATTGAGTTACTGTTCACACACCACTATTCCGCGAGGTGTTTGGCATGAATATGCCAAAATCCCGAGACATACAAGCCAAAATTCCATTGCCGCAGGCAATCTGGAATGAATTTTGGCTACGTTACTGTGAACGGAGTGAACAGTAACATAATTAAGTCAGAGATAAAATACAGAATAAGACTTGAATATTAAAATTAAAATGATATACAACATAGTTGGCGCGAACTATGTTAAATGAATCAACTGATTCCCCGAAAAAGAAAAGTTAAAATCTATAAAAATTAAGAACTATCTGTAAAAGCAGAAAATGAAAACGCTTTACAGATAGTTCTTTTTATTTCTCAGGTGGGAAATTTCCGTTTTCATCCGGCTGTACGCGGAACCAGTAAGTATAAAGCTGCTGGAATCCAAGTGATCTGTATAATGCCCGGGCATTGTCATTTCCCTCTACAACCTGAAGATATGCATTCTGTGCACCTTTTTTCATTCCTTCTTTCAGAAGTCCTGTGCAGATCTGACGGGCATAGCCATGTTTGCGGTATTCCTCTTTGACATGGATGGCGTAAATGCCGATGTAGTCTCTGTCCAGGATACCAAGCCCTGTTGCAATGATCTGCCCGTCTATGCGGATACAGGCGCAAATGGTTTCTTTGAGAATTGCCTGATACATGGATGGTACAACTTTTCTGTGAATCGGATTTATAGTATTTTTTAGATTGAACAGACTTTCAATCCATTCAGACGGAATGTTATTGTAGAATGTTACATCAGGATATGGAGTATCCAGATGTGCGGCGTTCATGCTCATTGCCATGACATTGGTGGTATGCTGGATGGCATATCCCCGATTCTCCAGAACATAATCAAAGTCAGGAGAGACAAGAGGACTGATCTTAAATACAGCGGGGGTTCCCAGACGCTTATATACGCTTTCACAGTATGGGATTTTTTCCCGCCAGGTGAGGGTGGAATTGCCGAACTGTTCTACGCTGTTGGTTCTGTGTGTATAAAAATAAGAAAATCTCAGGATCCAGCCGTCGTATAATTCCATCTTGTGAGATGGCCAGGCATTCAGAGACATATCTTCAATCTGTTTAATTGTAGTTTCCATAATATAAGGAAGACTCCTTTCCATAATAAGTCCGCAGATATGAGCGAGGACAGTGATTTATTATACAAAGTTCCGGGAAAATGCGCAATAGCTTATCTGTTCAGGGATTGTTATCAATGCTTTGAAGGAGAGGGAACAGTTTCTCGGCCAGAAGCTTATGTCCATACAAAGTAAGATGAATCCCGTCTGTTGTTATGGTATCAAATCCCGATTGAGTTGCTTCCTTATTAAAATAGTTATGCAGAGTCAGAAATGGAAGTCTGAATCTGACAGAGAGCTGTCGGATAATATCAGACATGGTATGGACATAGGGAATCCATGTCTCATATTCTTCCGGATGTGGAAAGATAAAGGGTTCCATAAGGATTACCTGCCTGGCATCTGTAGTGAGCAGATTTAATAATTCATTGTAATGAGTGACAAACTCTCTCATCATCTGTTCTTTCTGAGAATCCGTTCGGTCTGTGTTCATTATCAGACCGATATCATTGATGCCGATCAGCAGAGTTATAACAGGAGAGTGATGCAAAAGAATACGGTGTTGACGGATATTTTCAAGGACTCTTGCCACAGTGAAGCCATCTATGCCACAGTTCCTGAAATGTATGGCACCTGTTGATTTATCTGTTAACTGTACAGCGCTTGATGAGCGTCTGACGGTATCTGCGGATATGGAGAAAGAAGGAGTCTGATTACGGAACATTTCTGAGAGTATCTGTACATACCCATTTCCCAGAGGAAAATCTTCAAATAAATGATTACAGTCCGTAATGCTGTCTCCCAGACAAATGATTTGCATAAAAAACCTCCTGTTTGGTATTACCAATATAAGGATTGGTAAGTGCAGAGATATAAAATTTATATAAAAACCATATAAAATAATATCATCTGCTTACAGTTCGGTCAATGAAAATTGCCTTTTTTTTCGTGAAAATGCATTAAAAAAATTATGAAAATCTATTTTTTAATCAAAATGTCTGGATGAAATGCACAAAAAGAAAATCTATTTTTGCCAGAAATAGTCAAAATAATTGTTGACTTTTTAACGGATTTTAATATAATAATCTCAAAATCTTGAATTGATGGAAAGCTTATGAAATATTTTACAGACATAAGTTTAGGAATCCTGGCTGAGGCATCTGAGGCAGACAGCATAAAAAGCCAGAATATCTTCCGGAGATTTAAATAGAAAAAGGAGGGAAAAGAAACGGGTAATTTAGCAGACACGTTAATGGAAGAACTTCAATGTAAGACAGTTTTTACCATACCGGTGTTTGGAGGAATACCAGTTGCAGAGTCAGTAGCAGTGACATGGGTGATCATGGCAGTGCTTTTAATTTTGTCATTGGTGCTCGTAAGAAACCTGAGTGTGGAAAACCCCGGTAAGAAACAGCTTTTGCTGGAAACCGGTGTCAGTTTTCTTCATAACTTCTTTAAGGATATCCTTGGAGAAGAGGGAAAAATGTATATTCCCTATCTGATGACAGTTGTCATTTACATTGGAATTGCAAACATTTTCGGTGTGTTTGGATTTGTACCGCCTACAAAGGATTTAAACTGTACGATCGGTCTTGCGATCACAAGTATTTTTCTGATCGAGTATGCAGGATTCCATAAGAAAGGTCTGAAAGGCTTTCTTAAAAGCTTCGCAGAGCCGGCACCGATCATGTTGCCGATCAATATTCTGGAGGTCGTTATTCGACCGACATCACTTTGTATGCGACTTTTTGGTAATGTGTTAGGAAGCTATGTGGTTATGAAACTTCTTGAGTTATATGCCCGGCAGTTCTTCCTATTCCATTCAGCCTGTATTTTGATTTCTTTGACGGATTCATTCAGGCGTATGTATTTGTATTCTTAACTTCTTTATTTATCAAAGAAGCTATTGAATAAAAAAGATTACTGTTCATACAGGAATATGACACCTATATAAGACCTGAGACGCGGGACATAAGGATAAGACAGCAGTTATGAACAGCACTTAAATGCTGTCCGGATATCCGGTGGGTCATAACGGTCATAAACAACCGTTGGTACAGACATCTGTTGCACAGGCATCAATGATCTCATCGGAATATCGACAGGATAGCATATTGTGAAGAAAGATTTGTAATATTTAGTTTATTTCAGTTAAACAACAGGAGGAAAAAGTTATGTTAGTAGCTATTGGAGCAGGAATCGCAGTTTTAACAGGTATTGGCGCTGGTATCGGTATTGGTATGGCAACATCCAAAGCAGTAGAAGCAATCGCAAGACAGCCGGAAGCAGAAAGCAAGATCAGCAAATCCCTTCTTTTAGGATGTGCCCTTGCCGAGGCAACAGCTATTTACGGTTTCGTTATCGGTCTTCTGATCGTTATCATGCTTGGCTAATTGATGGATAAAGAATAACTAAGAAAGGCAGGTGGGACAGGTGATCGAGATTAACATCAACCTGGTCTTTACAATTATTAACCTGATTGTTCTTTATCTTTTAATGAAAAGTTCTTATTTGGTCCGATCCTCAATGTGATGGAGCAGAGAAAAAACATGATCGACCAGCAGTTCGCAAGTGCCAAAGATACAGAAGAACAGGCATATGAACTGAAAGGCAAATATGAAGATGCACTGAAATCTGCGAAAGACGAATCCATGCGTATTGTAAACCAGGCAAAGGATGAGGCAAAAGTACAGGCTGAGCGTATTGTAAAAGATGCAAACACACAGCTGGTGCAATGCTTGACAAAGCAAAGGCAGATATCAGGACAGAGCAGGAAAATGCTATGAAGGCTATGGAAAGCAGAGTAGCAGAGATCGCGCTGGATGCAGCCTCAAAGATCATGGGAGAGAAAAACAGCAGTCAGCAGGATTTGTCCCTTTATGACCAGTTTATAAAAGAGGCAGGTGATTCCAATGACGGAAACAAGCATTAATTATGCAAAAGCATTATATGAGCTTTCTGTCCCGGAAGAAGCTGTTTTGGAGACAGAAAAGATTTTCAGGAGTACCCCGCAGTTAAAGGGTGCTCTTGAGAATCCGCTGGTTTCTTTAAAAGAAAAAGAACATGTAATTGACAGGGTATTCCCACAGGAGATGAAAAATTTCCTGAAGGTGACCTGTAAATATCAGAAAATCAGCAGCATTTATGATATCCTGGAAGCATATGGCAATTACAGCCGCAAGCAGAAAGGAATCCTGAAAGCTGTTCTCACATATGTAACAAAACCGGAAGAAGCCCAGAAAGAGAAGATGGAAGATTTCCTTCGCAGGGAATTTGGAGCAAAGGAAGTAATCCTTACTCTCAGAGAAGACAAATCTTTGATCGGAGGCTTCATTCTTTCTGCCGGAGACAAAGAGTTCGACTGGAGTCTCCGCGGACGTTATAACAATTTAAGACAGAAATTGACACGGAGGTGAATAAAAGTTGGCTGCAATGAATCCAGATGAAATCATTTCGATTCTGAAAGAAGAAATTAAGAATTATGACGAAATCAGCAAGGACCAGGAAGTAGGAACAGTCATCTCCGTCGGAGATGGTATCGCCACGGTACATGGTATTGATCATGCTATGTATGGCGAGGTTGTAACCTTTGAGAATGGTCTGAAAGGTATGGTTCAGGATATCCGTGCAAACAGCATCGGATGTATCCTGTTCGGTAAAGATACAGGAATCAAAGAAGGAACAAAGGTAGCAAGAACCCAGAAGCAGGCAGGTGTGCCTGTAGGTGACGCTTTTATCGGAAGGATTGTAAACGCTCTGGGAGCGCCGATCGATGGTAAAGGTGAGATCAAGGCAGACGGGTATCGTCCGGTAGAGAATCCGGCACCTGGAATTATTGACAGAAAATCTGTAACAGTTCCTCTGGAAACAGGTATTCTTTCTATTGACTCCATGTTCCCCATCGGCCGTGGCCAGCGTGAGCTGATCATCGGTGACAGACAGACAGGTAAGACTTCCGTTGCACTGGATACCATTCTGAACCAGAAAGGCAAAGATGTAATCTGTATCTATGTTGCAATCGGACAGAAAGCTTCCACAGTAGCTAAGATCGTATCTACTCTGGAGAAACATGGTGCTATGGACTATACAACAGTATTCTCCTCTACAGCCAGTGACTGTGCACCGCTTCAGTATATTGTTCCTTATGCAGGTACTGCACTTGCTGAGTACTTCATGTATAAGGGAAAAGATGTATTAATGGTTTATGATGATTTATCCAAGCATGCAGTTGCATATCGTGCACTGTCATTGCTTCTGGAACGTTCACCGGGACGTGAGGCTTATCCTGGAGATGTATTCTATCTCCATTCCAGATTACTGGAGCGTTCCAGCGTCTGAATGAAAAGGCCGGCGGTGGTTCTATCACTGCACTTCCTATCATTGAGACACAGGCAGGTGACCTTTCCGCATATATTCCTACAAACGTTATTTCCATCACAGATGGTCAGATCTTCCTGGAGAGTGACCTGTTTAACTCCGGTATGCGTCCGGCGGTTAACGTAGGTCTTTCCGTATCCCGAGTTGGTGGTGCTGCACAGGCAAAAGCCATGAAGAAAGCAGCAGGAAGTGTCCGTATCGATCTGGCTCAGTATCGTGAGATGGAAATCTTTACACAGTTCAGTTCTGATCTGGACGAGGCTACAACTCAGCAGCTGAAATACGGAAGCGGACTTATGGAACTTCTGAAACAGCCGCTTTCAAGCCCATTAAGTCTTCATGAGCAGGTCATCACTCTTTGTGCGGCAACACACAAGGCAATGATGGATGTGGAAACTAAGAAGATGAAGAAGTATCAGAGAGATATGCTGGACTACTTTGACAGTGCTTATCCGGAAATCGGAAGAGAGATCGAGGAGAAGAGACAGCTTCCGGATGAACTGGCAGAAAAGATCGTGAAAGTGGCAGAAGAATTTGCAGATAAGAGCAGGTAGGTGTTGATATGGGCAGTACGAAAGAGATTCAGACTCGAATGAAAAGCATTCAGGACACCATGAAGATCACCAATGCCATGTATATGATTTCTTCATCCAAGATGCAGAAGGCCAAAAGAATCCTGTCCGATACAGAACCGTATTACTATAATATGCAGGCGGCAATTTCCCGAATCCTGCGTCATATGCCGGATACAGAGCATCCTTTTTTCAGTATCCGTCATAAGATCGCAGAGGAAGACCGTAAGATCGGCTGTATCGTAGTTACCGGTGATAAAGGTATGGCAGGTGCCTATAACCATAATATCCAGAAAATGACAGAACAGTTTATGGCAGAGCATGAGACTGCAAGCTTTATGTGCTGGGTATGGTAGGCCGTCAGTATTTCACGAAGAAACATATGGATATCGCAGAGAACTTCCATATACAGTACAGAAACCGACCATGCACAGAGCGCGTCTGATCTCAGAGGAGATTGTCAGGGCGTTCCTGGACAGAGAACTGGACGAAGTCCGTATTTTCTATACGGAGATGCAGAGTGCAGTTGCCATGGAGCCGGTGAATATGCAGCTTCTTCCATTGAAGAAAGCAGAGTTCCTGCCAAATCAGGCAATGCTTGCGGACATGCCACAGGAGGAAATCGTGCTGTCACCATCAGCCGATGTACTTCTGAATACCATGATCCCAAATTACCTGACCGGTCTGATCTATGGATGTCTTGTAGAAGCGTATGCCAGTGAAAATAATGCCAGAATGATGGCAATGCAGTCCTCTACGGACAGTGCAAAGAAGATGCTCAGGGAGTTATCCATTGAGTATAACCGTGCGCGTCAGGCTGCCATCACACAGGAAATCACTGAGATTGTCAGCGGTGCAAAAGCACAAAAAAGGAAGTGACGACGATGAACAAAGGTAAAATTGTACAGGTTATGGGACCTGTTGTAGACGTTGTTTTTGAAGATGGAAATCTTCCTGAGATCAAGGATGCCCTTGAGGTAGAGAACAACGGTAAAAGATGTGTAATGGAAGTTTCCCATCATCTGGGAAACAATATGGTACGCTGCATTATGCTGAGCGCAAGCGAAGGCTTACAGCGTGACAGAGAAGTCATCGCCACAGGAAGCGGCATTAAGGTTCCTGTAGGTGATAAGACACTGGGACGTTTATTTAACGTACTTGGTGATACAGTAGATGACGGTCCTTCCCTTGAGGGAGAACAGAAATGGGTCATCCACAGAGATCCGCCGGATTTCGAACATCAGAAACCGGCTGTAGAAATCCTGGAAACAGGTATTAAGGTTATCGACCTTCTTGCACCATATGCAAAAGGTGGTAAGATCGGTCTGTTCGGTGGTGCCGGTGTTGGTAAGACAGTCCTGATTCAGGAGCTGATCCAGAACATTGCCACAGAGCATGGCGGATATTCCATTTTCACAGGTGTTGGAGAGCGTTCCCGTGAAGGTAACGACTTATGGTCAGAAATGAAAGAGTCCGGTGTTCTTGAAAAAACAGCCTTAGTGTTCGGACAGATGAACGAGCCACCGGGATCCCGTATGCGTGTTGCTGAAACCGGACTGACAATGGCTGAGTACTTCAGAGATGAGGAACACAGAGATGTGCTTCTTTTCATTGATAATATTTTCCGTTTTGTACAGGCTGGTTCCGAGGTTTCCGCCCTTCTTGGACGTATGCCTTCAGCCGTAGGTTATCAGCCAACACTGGCTACTGAGATGGGTGAACTTCAGGAACGTATCGCTTCTACTAAGGATGGTTCTGTAACATCTGTACAGGCTGTCTATGTACCTGCCGATGACCTGACTGACCCGGCTCCTGCAACTACATTTGCTCATCTGGATGCAACAACCGTTCTTTCCAGAAAGATCGTAGAGCAGGGTATTTATCCGGCCGTTGACCCGTTGGAATCTACTTCCCGTATCCTGGAGCCGGATGTTGTAGGTGAAGAACATTATGAAGTAGCACGTAAAGTACAGGAAATCCTTCAGAAATATAAAGAACTTCAGGACATCATTGCTATTCTTGGTATGGAAGAGCTTTCTGAAGAGGATAAGAGCACTGTATTCCGTGCAAGAAAGATCCAGAAGTTCCTTTCTCAGCCGTTCCATGTAGCTGAGAACTTCACAGGTATCAAGGGTAAATATGTTCCTCTGAAAGAAACCATCCGTGGATTCAAGCAATCGTTGATGGTGAGATGGATCAGTATCCGGAAAATGCTTTCTTCAATGTTGGTACAATTGAGGATGTCATCGAGAAAGCAAAGACTGAGATGGGTCAGGAATAAGGAGCGGATTTTATGGCAGATACATTTGGTCTTGAGATTTATGCCAGTAATAAGCTGGCGTTTGCAGGACGTGCCAAAACCCTGACAATCCCGGCTGTTGACGGTGAGCAGGCCTTTCTGGCACAGCATGAGAATATTGTTGCTGCTATCATTCCGGGAGAAATGCGTTTCGAGGAAGCAGATGGCACAAAGCATGTTCTGGCTGTGAGCAGTGGGTTTGTGGAGATGATCAATAACCGTGTGAAGCTGTTCTGTCTGACGGCAGAGAGTCCTGAGGAGATTGATATCCGCAGGGCGCAGGAAGCGAAGGAGAGAGCAGAAGAGCAGATGAGACAGAAGCAGAGTATTCAGGAGTATCATATGAATCAGCTGGCTCTGTCCAGAGCTATGGCACGACTTAGGGTTACGAGTCATAAAGAGATTTAAGTACATTTTTGATAAATGGTACGAAAACCCAAGGGACGCTTGAGCAGCGTCCCCTCTGGACACCCCTTGCGCTTTTTTTAGGAGCGCAAGATTTTTTTTGTGTGGAAAGTTATTAACTTGCTAATTCGCCGGATTGGGTCAAAAGTCACCGCGTTTTCGCGGTGGCTTTTTTTCGGTACTGATGAGTTGGGGGATTGTGGGATGGATTTACGGGGCGTGCATGTGCTGTTTTATCGCTTGTTTTATTTATTGTTTTATATTGAAATCTTTTTATAAAGCTGTTTTTTAATAAACAGGGGTATTTAGTCAAGAGGATAAAATCATCCGTTTAGCTACTTGCTTGATTTGGTTAAATTAATTCTGAAAATGAATCTTTTGTTCTGTGAGAACCGGGTAGCGGATCAGGGTGGTGGAGTCCAGATTTTCGTGGTTCATGTTTACTGCTGATATCTGGTGGTTTTCGTAAGTAGTGTAGTAGTAGATGCCTTTTGTTGCGTTGCAGCAGGAGGTGTAGAGGGTAATTTCGTATTTGTTTTCTGCTACTTCGCAGCAGCCACGCTGCTGATCTACGGAGCCGAGGATGTGGAAGAACTGGCTGACGCTTTCGAGTTCGGAGTCGCCGGATCTGGAGTTCATTTTGGTGAAGGCAACTTGGCGAAGCGGGAGGCTGAAGAGAGGTCACCAGGAAGTCCGAGAGCTCCCATTCCGCGGCTGTAAGACTGAAGGCTTAATTCTGGTGCGAATGTATTCTCGGGCTGACGCGGTGAGAGGGACTGATAGTTATTAAGCTGGAACATTTGCTGCGGAAAAGGCGGATTATTGGTGAGAACACCAACAGGATTGTCGTAAATATGAAGCTCGTCTTTCATGGATTCTACGACAATACATCCGGAGGTGTCTGCGAGGATCCAGTGAAGCTGGGCGCAGGGGAAGTTTTCGCTGAACTGAGTGTTGGTCAGGTTCATGCAGGAGAGTTTCTGACGGGCTTCTTCCAGAGTAGCGCACTGGCTGAGAATCCATGGGATAAATTCGAACTGAGCTATGTTTTCTTTATCAGAGACAGGATTGGCATATGCGGCATTTCCGACAAAGTTCAGTCCGGCCATGCCGAGTCCCTTTTCATTGATCGCGTCGTAGTAAAGTGGATAGCTGTCGGAAATATGAGCCATACCGATGATTGCATAGTGCTTATCCAGAACCCGATCTGAGTGACGGAAATGAAATGGGTAGTTTCTTGGAGTAATAGCAATTTCATTGCCGTAAGAAAATTCATAATCAAGAGTTCGACCGAAATAGAAATCTTTGGTTTTATAAGTTGCTGCTGTACACATGTTTTTACCTCCTGCAAAAAAATATTTATCTATAGTCTTCAATACGGCACCGGACAGTTACGTATCTGCTTTATTTTGAAGAATATTACCATAATCTTCTGGTTTTATGCAATATACAGATTTTTGTTTTTGCACAGATAAAATTTGGGTTATATTGCTGGTAAGAAAAAGAATCATGATGTATACTGGTATCAGATAATTATTCAGCAGTCCGTTATCCCGCGAGGTACTGAAAGAGTTTCAATTTCGGAAAATAAGCAAATCATAAGATTAAAAGCAAGGAGGATCAGGAATGAAGTTCACAGAAGGTTACTGGGAGAAAAATGAACGCGCAAACGCATCCTATGCGATGCAGGCTTTTACAGCGGAGGCAATTCCGGAGGAATGAGAATTGTTTCTCCATTCCGCCAGATCACAGACAGAGGCGGTGCTCTGGATGTAGGAACTATCACTACAGAATTTACTTCTGCACGTAAAGATATCATAAGTGTAAGAAGTTATCATTATGAAGGCTATGTAAAAGGTGAGCCAAGATATGAGCTGAATGAGGATCCGCAGGAAACAGAGGTTGAGATTACAGAAGATGAAGCTGTGATGAAAGCCGGAAGAATGACAGTAAGAGTGGACTTGAAAGACTTTAAGATCACATATGAAGCAGATGGAAAAGTTCTCACAAACATCGGATTCCGCAATCTTGGCTATATGCAGTATGACAGGGCTACTCTGACAAAATTCCCGGAACCAAACTATATGGCAGCACAGTATCAGCCATATATGGTAACAGAGCTTTCTCTTGCACCTGGAGAATGTGTATATGGTCTGGGTGAGAGATTTACAGCGTTTGTAAAGAACGGTCAGGTTGTTGATATCTGGAATGAAGATGGCGGTACAGCTTCTCAGATTTCTTATAAAAATATTCCGTTCTATGTAACAAGCAAACATTATGGCGTATTCGTAGACCACAGTGATCATGTTTCCTTCGAAGTTGCAAGTGAAAAGGTTGAGAATGTGGGATTCTCTGTGAAAGGTGAAGAGATCAGATATCATATTATTTACGGAGATGACATTAAGGGTGTGATCGAGAACTACACAGATCTTACAGGAAAACCGGCATTGCCGCCTGCATGGTCCTTTGGATTATGGCTTTCCACATCCTTTACAACAAACTATGATGAAGAGACGACCAATTCCTTTATCCAGGGAATGGCAGACAGAGATATTCCATTGAGTGTATTCCATTTTGACTGCTTCTGGATGAAAGAGTTCCACTGGTGTGATTTTGAATGGGATTCCAGAATCTTCCGGATGTACCGGGAATGCTGAAACGTTATAAGGATAAAGGACTTAAGATCTGTGTATGGATCAATCCATATATTGCACAGGGAACTAACTTCTTTAAAGAGGGTCTGAAGAACGGATACCTGGTACAGCGTGCAGACGGAAGAGGAATCAAGCAAATCGACAACTGGCAGCCTGGCATGGGCCTGGTTGACTTTACAAATCCGGATGCAGTGAAGTGGTATCAGAATAAGCTGAAAACTTTGCTTGATATGGGTGTTGACTGTTTCAAGACAGACTTTGGCGAGAGAATTCCGGTCGATGTGAAATATTATGACGGTTCAGATCCGGTTTCTATGCATAATTATTATACATACCTTTACAACAAGGCAGTATTTGATCTGCTGAAGGAAGTAAAGGGTGAAGGTGAAGTAATCCTTTTTGCGAGAAGTGCTACAGCAGGCGGACAGCAGTTCCCGGTTCACTGGGGCGGTGACTGTTCTGCAACCTATGCTTCCATGGCTGAGAGCTTAAGAGGTGGTCTGTCCTTTGCTTTATCAGGATTCTCTTTCTGGAGTCATGATATGGGCGGGTTTGAAATGACAGCAGCACCGGATGTATACAAACGCTGGCTGCAGTTTGGTCTTCTTTCCACACACAGCCGTCTCCATGGTTCCAAGAGTTATCGTGTACCGTGGTTGTTTGATGAAGAAGCTGTAGATGTATGCCGTAAGTTTACAAAGCTGAAATTAAGATTACTCCCATACCTGTATTCTATGGCCGTAAAATCACACAAGACAGGTATTCCGTCCATGCGTGCAATGATCATGGAATTTAACGATGATCCTGCAACCAAATATCTGGATATGCAGTATATGTTAGGTGACAGTATTCTGGTTGCACCAATCTTCAACAAAGAAGGTCATGCAGAATATTATCTGCCGGCAGGAAAATGGACTCATCTTTTAAGCGGAGAAGTCAAAGAAGGCGGAAGATGGTATGAAGAAGATTATGATTTTTCTTCACTGCCTGTATTTGTAAGAGAGAATACTCTGCTTCCGATTGGTGCTGTAGATACTACCGTTGATTATGAACTGGAGAAAGATGTACAGATTCAGGTTTATGAAGTAAATGAAACTGCATCCTGTGAGGTAGTGACGCGTAAAGGAGAGACAGCTTTTACAGTAAAAGCTGTAAGAGAGGGAAATAAACTCACTCTGGAAGCTTCAGCAGAAAATGGAGGTATGACCTATCTGCTGAGAAATATTCATGAAATAGCCGATGTTACTGGTGGAAGCATAGTGAAAGATACAGAAAATGGTATTATCATTGTACCGGAAGGATGCAGACAGGAAATCGAACTCTAATTGACAGGTGCATGATATTCTTTCTGTGAAGTGCATTATAGCCGGGTTTATGTTACTGTTCAATTTGTTCTCAGTAATACACTTCGCATAGTATATTTCGGGATAGCAGCGTGTGGACAGGTAACAAGTTTATAAATATTTTAGAAATTCGACAAAAAATAGGACTGGACAAATGGATTGTCCGGTCCTATAATAATATTCACCAGAGTTCTTCTGGTGATTCAATCCCGTCAGTTCGGCGGTTAATTCCACTTTTATTTTTTTAAAATACCAAAGAAGAGACTGACTGTTTCATATTGTATGAACAGTATCGAAACAGTTGCGAAAAATATAAGACTGGAGGTGATGCAATATGCATTTTTTCACCTTTTTCCTGTAACGGTTGCCGGGACTGCCATGATCATGGATATCCGTACAGCAAAAGTTGATAACGGATGGATTATTTTTTCCATGTCTGTGGGACTGTTTGTCTGTATATGGCAAAAGAATATTACGGGAATTGGATTTTTTATAATGGGAAGCGTAATGCCGTTATTTCTTATGATCCTCTTTGCTTTTGGATGATAGGTGCCGGAGATATTAAATTATTCTGCGCACTGGGAGGGATAATGGGCTGTGAATCTATCATAAAATGCATCTTTATTTCTTTTCTGACAGGTGCAGGTATTTCTGCCGCACTTCTGATCTTTAACCACAATTTCTGTGAACGTATCCTTTATTTTATTGAATATGTGAAATGTACAGTCAGTACGGGAAAGATTAGTTCCTATCGGAGAAAAAGTATTGCTGCTCCTGAAAATTTCCATTTTACGATTCCTGTTTTTATAAGTGTGTTGTTATATGCAGGAGGTATCTATTGAAAAGAAATATTTTTGCAGTATGCGATCTGGAAGTGGATTATGCGCTGAACTTTATGGACTATATGAACCGGAAGAAGAATATTCCCTTTGAGATACAGGCATTTACATCTGTAGAGAACCTGATCGCCTATGGGAAACAAACACATATAGAGTTGCTGTTGATCTCCGGGCGGGCTATGTGCCGGGAAGTCCGGGATCTGGATATCGGGAAGATCATCATTTTGTCGGAAGGGGTACACCCTCCGGAACTTGACCAGTATCCAAGTGTGTATAAATATCAGTCTTCTTCTGATGTTCTCCGGGAAGTGATGGCATGTTATGGCGCCGAAAAAAAGACAGTGGCAGATCAGATCGCTGTATTAAAAAAGACAACAGAAATTATTGGAATATTTTCACCTCTGGGACGTTGTCTGAAAACCTCTTTTGCATTGACACTTGGACAGATACTTGCCAAAGAACGAGCCGTTCTTTATCTGAATATGGAAGAATATTCTGGATTTGAAGAATTGATGGGAAAAGGTTTTGCTCACAATCTGAGTGATCTTCTTTATTATGTGAGACAAGATAACCAGAATCTTCTCTATAAGATGAACAGTATGATACAGACGATCAATAATCTGGATTACATTCCGCCTGTGCAGATGCCGGCAGACATCCGTACAACAGCCTGGCAGGACTGGGAACGGCTTTTTCAGATGCTTATACTTGACAGTTCTTATGAAGTGATTGTGCTGGATATTGGATGTGGGATTGATGAAAATTTCCAGCTGCTGGATATGTGTAAGAAGATTTATATGCCTGTATTGTCTGATGCTGTTTCACAGTGTAAGATTGCGCAGTTTGAGAATCTGGTCCGAATCTGGGATTATCCTCAGATTCTGGAAAAGACGGAAAAGATAAATCCACCGTTTCATATGGCAACCTGCCTGTCACCTGCGTATGTTGAACAGCTGATGTGGAGTGAACTGGGAGATTATGTGCGGAACCTTCTGAGGAAAGAAAGCCAGAAAAAAGAAAATTAAAAAAGTTCCGGAAAGATGCTGTAAAGGGAAAAAGGATGAACAAAGATGTATTTAGAAAGCTGCGGCAGATGCTGATGGAAGAACTGGATCTGTCCAGAGAATTATCGGATAAAGAAATCCTTGATGTAATTGATGAGCTGATTCTGAACCAGATAAAAGATGTCCGTCTTGCGCTGAAAGAAAAGGTACAGCTTCGTCAGGAACTGTTTTATTCTGTACGCAAACTGGATGTGCTTCAGGAACTGGTGGATGATGAGACAGTGACTGAGATCATGGTAAACGGACCGGATACCATTTTTGTAGAACGGGCCGGCAAGCTTATGAAATGGCATAAAAGTTTTACTTCTGCTGAAAAACTGGAGGATGTGATCCAGCAGATTGTTGGCAAATGTAATCGTGTGATCAATGAATCCATGCCGATCGTGGATGCAAGGCTGGAAAATGGTTCCAGGGTAAATGCTGTAATTTATCCGGTTGCATTAAATGGTCCGATTCTCACTATAAGGCGTTTTCCGGAACACCCCATTACAATGGAAAAGCTGATCGCACTGGGAAGTATCACACAGGAATGTGCAGAATTTTTGGAGAAGCTTGTGAAGGCCAGATATTCCATGGTCATAGGAGGCGGAACCGGAAGCGGAAAGACTACATTTCTTGCAGCAATGTCGGAATATATCCCCAGGGACGAAAGACTGATCACAATAGAAGATAATGCAGAACTTCGCATCAGGGGAATTGACAATCTGGTCCGGCTGGAAGCAAAGATGGCAAACATGGAAGGGGCAGTTTCCGTTACGATCAGAGATCTGATCAAATCTGCATTACGAATGCGTCCGGACAGAATCATAGTGGGAGAAGTCCGCGGCGGAGAGGCAATGGATATGCTTCAGGCATTGAATACAGGGCATGAAGGGTCGCTGTCTACTGCCCATGCCAATTCTGCCAGGGATATGTTATCCAGACTGGAAACAATGGTTCTGATGGGCGTTGATCTTCCATTGGAAGCAATCAGAAGACAGATTGCTTCCGGAGTGGATATTCTGGTACATCTGGGAAGAATGAGGGATAAATCAAGGAAATTGCTGGAAGTAACTGAGGTGTGCGGCTTTGAAAATGGAGAAATCCGTATTCGGCCGCTGTATCAATGGCAGGAAGGGAAAGGTCTTGTAAAGACGGCATCCTCCTCCATGTGGAAAAACTGGAAAGAGCGGGGATTGAACTATGAAAGGGAAAGAAAAAGAACAGCTTTATCAGAAACGTAATTATGATCATTATCGTTTTTCTATGAAAGAACTTCTGAAATATATGGGACAGGCACTGGCGTTGTGCATAATGGCAGATTATCTTTTTTACAAAAGTAAATGGGTGTTGCTTCTTATGCTTCCCGTTCCTGTGTTTTACCTGAAATGGCAGAAAAATCGTATGATCAGGGAAAGACGAAAGAATCTGAATTATCAGTTTAAGGATGCACTTACTTCGCTGAGTGTTGCGGTTCAGGCCGGATATTCGGTGGAAGCGCGGTAAAACCTGTGTCAGAGATTGGAGAGACTCTACGGAAAGGGAACGGATATTGTGGAGGAATTTCGCTATATTGAAAGCCAGCAGCATATCAGTGTTCCGCTGGAAGAGCTGTTTCTGGATCTTGGAGAAAGAAGTCAGATAGAAGATATCGAAAATTTTGCCTCTGTATTTTATACAGCCAAGCGTACAGGTGGTGATATGAACCGGGTAATTCAGAAGGTGTCTCGTATGCTTGGAGATAAGATTGACGTTAAAAAAGAGATAGAGGCTACACTGGCAGCAAAGAAGTCAGAACAGATGATCATGAGTCTTATGCCTGTGGGAATTATCCTGTACTTGCAGATGACTTCACCGGGCTTCTTAAGTGTTCTTTATGGAAATCCCTTTGGAATTGCAGCAATGAGTATCTGTCTTGTCATTTATGCTGCGGCATACTGGCTTGGCAGAAGGATTGTAGATATTGAGGTGTGACAGTACAAATGTGGGTACATGTTGTCATTTTTGTTATGATCCTGTGTGCACTGACCGGCTGGAAAAAAGGATGGATTCCATCTTCCGGAATCGGAGGGAAGGATGGTATCAGACTTTTTGCGGTAGTAGCGATAGCCGGAAATCTGCTGGGCATGATCCTTACTTTGCAAAACGGTGGACAGGTGTATCCTCAGGGATACGTCTGGAAAAGGAGGATACAGGATCATATGAGAAGGAATTTATGGTATCCGTTGATGGAGAAGAATCGGTCTCCATGTACATTCAGGTACCGGAGAAGGAACTGGAAGAGCAGGAGGAAGAACCGAAACAGAATAAGAAACTGACCAGAAAAGAACAGGCACAAAAAAGTATTGCAGAGGCAGTATCCCGGTATAACGAGCAGCGCAGTGATCCGGATTATTATTATCTTCCGGATAAGCTGAATGGAAAAAAGGTAAAATGGGAAAGTCCGACAGACACTTCCGGAATGCTTCTGACAGGACTGTTTCTTATTGCGGCAATGGTAATTCTTGTGATGAAAGGGAGAGAAGAACAGGTTCAGCTTCAGAAACGGTATGAAGAACTTCTTATGGATTATCCGGGACTGATCATGAAATTTACACTTCTGGTTCAGGCCGGGATGACTGTAAGAAAGGCATTCCAGAAAATTTCTCTGGATTATGGAAGAAAGAGAAAGCGGAATCCAAGACCTGCGTATGAAGAGATACGGATTGTCTGCTATGAGATGGAAAGCGGAGTTTCTGAAAGTGAAGCATACAGAAGATTTGGAGAAAGATGTGGTCAGGCAAAGTATAAAACATTTGCCACGCTTCTTATCCAGAATCTCCAGAAGGGCAGCAGACAGATGGCTGATATGCTTGAAAGAGAATCAACCGAAGCATGGGAAGAACGAAAGAGAAAAGCACGTGTTCTTGGAGAGGCTGCAGCCACAAAACTTCTGGTGCCGATGATCATGATGCTTATTGTCGTTATGGCAATTGTCATGATTCCTGCTTTTATGTCTTTCTACGGAGAAACATGATAAGGTGCTGCAGTAAATTCTGTGCAGCGTAAAGGGTGCTTTTGGATATGGAGGGAAAAAATGGGACAATTGATAAGACAGATAAAAAAGAAAAACGGACTGATACGAAGATTCGCAGAGGAAGAAGACGCTGTAGGTGTTGTGGAGATCATTCTGATTCTTGTAGTCCTGATCGGGCTTGTCATTATTTTCAAAGAGCAGCTGACCGAACTGGTGCAGAGCATTCTTTCAAAGATCGCCAAACAGAGTAATTCTATTTAAGATGAAAAGAGAAGGAGGTGTACTTCCTGTATGAAATATTGCGGAAAGGAAAGAGGAAGCATTACATTATTTCTTGCATTAATACTCAGTCTGCTTTTGTCTCTTGTATGTACAAGTATAGAATCTGTACGTATGGCATCGGCCAGAACCCAAATACTCAACAGTATGGATATCGGACTTTATTCTGTATTTGGACAGTATGACAGGAAACTTCTTGAGGAATATGATCTGTTTGCGCTGGATGGTTCCATGGGAGGCGGGCAGCTTAATCTCGCAAAGATCTGCGATAATCTGGAATCCTATATGAAACCGGTGTTAAAGCAGAACAGTCAGAAACTTGAACTGCATCAGAGCGGACTTACCGGTTACCGGCTTCTGACAGATGAGTGCGGAGAGGTTTTTTATCAGCAGATTGTGCAGTATATGCAGGAAACTCTTGGAAGTCAGGGGGTACAGCTCCTTCTCAACAAAATGTCTGATCGAGAGAGAAAAACAGAAGAGGCGGATCTGAAAGCGAAACAGGCGGAGACAGGAGGCTCCATCGACAGATATGATTCAGAAATGAATCAGGCTTCTCAGAAAGCCGGCAGGCAGCACAGGAAGCTGAAAACAGGCAGCAACAGGAAGGACAAATATCAACCCAGCCAGCACCGACGCAGCCACAGGCTGACAATCCCATCAGTATTATAAAAAGAATTATGAAAATGGGAATACTGGAGCTGGTTTTGCCACCCGGACGGAAATTTCCACCCGGACAGTCAGCAAAGACACAATGGTTTCGGGAAGACAGCTGCAACAGGGAATGGAGATGCCGGACGGAGTGACAGCAGATAGCAGTTATACTTCCGGGGTTTTGTTTCAGCAGTATCTGATGAATCATCTGGGAAATTACACAGATCCGTCAAAAGAAGTCTTGCATATCAGATGGAATATGTTTTTGGAGGAAGAGACAATGATATAGATAACCTTAAATCTGTGGCATCAAAGCTCTTGTTCATCAGAGAAGGCGTAAACTTTGCATGTTTGATGGCAGATAATGTAAAAAGAACAGAGGCACAGGCACTCGCTGCAGCCATTGCGTCGGGATTTCTGGTTCCTCCGGCAGCGGTAGTGATAGAGTCTGCATTGCTTTTATGCTGGGCATTTGCGGAGAGCGTACTGGATGTGAGAGAACTTTTTGCAGGAGGGAAGATTCCCCTTGTAAAAACTTCCGCAGACTGGCAGATTTCGCTGTCTAATCTTTCAAGTCTGATGGAAGGACTGGATTCCATGCGGAAAAACAATGAACATGGATTGTCCTATGAGGATTACCTTCAGGTTCTGATATTGCCTGTTTCAAAGGAAAAGAAAGTGATGAGAGCTATGGATATGATCGAAGATGCGATAAGAAAGAAAGGCAGGGCAAGTTTTTATATGGATTCCTGTGTTGTAGCTCTGGAGGCATTTGCGGAGGTAAAAGCAAACAGGAAAAAGGAATTTCAGGTGATACGTCAGTATTGTTATGAATGAACTGCTGAAAAGAGGTGTGAAAAGATGCTTTTACAGAAAGAAAAACAAAGCATTGAAGAAATCGGAAAAAAAGATAAAAAAATTTATGAAAGGAGAAAAGTCTCTCTAAGCAATATTTACGATCTTTTATTCCCCCAAAAGAGTCGGAAATATTTTCGGACAAATGCAAAAGAACATATTGGAGAAGTTTCTTCTGTAAAAGTATCTTTCTGCACCTCTTTTCGGGGAAAGATTAAGAAGGGAAGTCTGGCAGTAGAAACAGCACTTGTACTGCCGCTGTTCTTCCTGGGAATGGTTACGCTGATTTCGTTTATGGATATATATAAACTGCAGACGGAACATCTGACTGCATTGTGTACGAAGGCAAAACAGGCGGGAATGTATGCGTATCTTCCGGGTGGGGACAGTGTTGATGATATTACGCTGCCGGATATCTACACGTATAAACCCTTTGGTGGACTGATACATCTTCCGGATGTTGTAGTTTATAACCATGTAAAAGTCCATGCATGGACAGGAACCGAATTTCCTGACAATGGAGGAGAGCAGGGAGAAACAGAACCGATGGTTTATGTAACTGCTTCGGGCAGTGTGTACCATAAAAATCCGGGCTGCAGCTATCTGAATGTTTCATTAAAACAAATTCCCGGAAGTTCCGCAAAATCTGCATCCAATAAGTACGGGGAGCATTATTCAGCCTGTGAAATCTGCAGCAGGAATCAGAATCCGGCAGGAGTGGTATATGTTACGGAACAGGGAAACAGATACCATAATCTGGAGTCCTGCAGTGGGCTGAAACGTTCGGTAAGACTGGTAAAAGCTTCCTCTGTTTCGGAAATGGGAGCATGTAGCAGGTGTGGCTGAATTTTGCCGGAGAGATGTATATGGAGATGAATGGCGTAAAAGAAATATGTGTACTTGGATTTCTGGGAATAAATTCATGGATAGATATCAGAAAAAAGCAGGTTTCTCTTCTGCTGATCATAATATTTGCAGTCTGCGGAACTGTGTGGACAATATATAGCAGAAGAAATGTTCCGGAGGTTCTTATGTGCGTGGGGACAGGCTTTCTCTTTGTGCTGATCAGCATCCTTACAGAAGGTGCTGTGGGAATGGGCGATGGCTGGCTGCTTATGGCACTGGGGACAGTGCTGTACCCGGAAGAATTTTTTTCAACACTTTTTATGGGAATGATCTGCAGTGCAGTATGGTCCGGCATCATGATGATGGGATTTTGCAGAAAGGGAAGTACGGAGATACCGTTTGTGCCATTTCTGCTGGCAGGATATCTGGGAGGATTTTTGATATGAAAGATAATTTTTGTATAACAAATGAATACAGTATAATTCGTAAGGGAAGTTTTACAATCGAGACTGCCTGTGTCATGCCGTTGATCCTGCTGGTGTTGATGGGACTTATCTATCTGAGCTTTTTTGTACATAACAGGGCATGGCTGACAGCGGCAGCTTATGAATCGGCAGTAAGCGGGAGCATGGAAGGGATTAAGAAAAACGGAGAAATATATGATACTGCAAGGATGCGCAGTGAGGAGCTGGGGAGTATTGGCTTTTTTGGGGCGGAGAATTTAGGTACCAGACAAATGTGGGAAAAGAAGTGCAGGTAACCTATGACCTGGACACGATCTCGTCGTATGGCAATCTGAGCTGGCATTTGAGGACAGAAGGGAAATCTGCAGTGATAAATCCGGTGAAACATATCCGCAGACTGCGGGCGGCGCAGGCGGTACTGAGAGAAATGGGGGAATAGAATAATATGCGGACAGAATATAAGAGGGATATGAATCATAATTATCTCATTGTCTATGGTGAGAATGAGATCAATACAGATTCCTATCAGGTAAGGATGCTTGCGGGAAATGTGATTCCCTCTCTTCTGAAGTGCAGGATACAGGGGATGGATGGCAGATTTCTTATCTATTTTGATATTACTTCGAAACAGGCGGTGAATGTGCTGTATGAAGAAAAGAAGATGGGAGTTGAAGATCTCAGGCTTATTTTCGGTGGTTTTGTAAAGGCTATGGAAGATGCGGCGGAATATCTGATCAATCCCGGACAGTTTATAATGTCGCCGGAATATATTTATACAGATATTGAAAAAAGACAGATTTATTTCTGTATGATGCCCGGATATGAGAAGGATATTAAAGAACAGTTTCAGCTTCTGACAGAATATATTCTGCCGAAAATAGACCATCAGGATCAGGATGCGGTAATCCTTGGATATGGAGTATATAAAAGAGCAATGGAAGACAGTTTTCATCTGGAGCATATTAAAGAAGAATTATACAAAACTCAGAGTTCAGATGTAAATGGGGAGAAGAAAGAAAAAATAAATGCAAAAAAGACAGAGCAGGAGATGGAGTTTGCAGAAGAAGAGACTTTCCCGGAAGATAATGAAAACCGGAATGAATTTGTAAGAGAAGGAGAAGATTCAAAAGAACCCGGCCGACTGAACCCGGTCGGTGTTATTGTGCCGGCTGCTGTTCTGATCTGTGGACTGGCAGCTGCTATCCTGAAGGGATATCTGCCACATGTGGAAATGGAAACCATACTTGGTGTAATTGTTATAGCTATAGCGGGTATCATGCTGGGCCTGCGTATTATAAAGACAAAAAAAAAAGTTTTGCATCTCCCGGAACAGGCGTATGCATCAGGAGAAACAGTGAGACACATAGAAAAAATAAGAAATATGCCATCATGGAATAAAACAGAAAAGAAAACATCAGGGAAAAGATCAGGATGGAAAGAAGCAGAAGGAAAAGTGTCAGAGCAGAAATGGGAGGACAGATTATATGAAAACCTGTCCCAGACAGTGGAGAGAAATCAGCAAACAAATCAGAGTCAGCCGGTGAATGGGCAAAAAATGTCAGACTGTGGACAAAAAACTTCCGAATCATCCCGGATACATATGGACTATGGTGAAACAGTAGTACTATCTGCCGGAACAGTAAGCGGACCTGCAAGTCTGGTGAGCAAAGAACCGGGAGAACTGGCGACCATTTATCTCAATGAAGATCTGACTGTGATCGGAAAGCTGGAAACTGCCTGTGATGCGGTGATCAGCCTGCCTACCGTAAGCCGTATCCATGCAAAAATACGAAAAAAAGAAGAAAATTATTTCCTTAGTGATATGAATTCCAGAAACGGAACGTCTGTAAATGGAAGATTACTTCGTCCGGATGAGGAATATCAGCTTGAACCGGAAGATGAAGTGGATTTTGCACAGGCAAGATATATATTTCTGGAATAAATGTTTTTACAAAATACAGGAGGTCTGCTACAATTAGTAATGGTACATTGTTTTTGAGATAAAGAAACAGAAAAGAGGTAAAACTTGGAAGAACTGAAAAAGGCACCGGTTACAGTGCTTCTCATTCTGGCGAATATTCTTGTTTTTACTGCAGTGGAATTTACCGGAGGATCAGAGGATACCATGCATATGCTTCAGTGCGGAGCAGCATATACTCCCGCCATTATGCAGGGAGAATACTATAGGATCTTTACAAGTATGTTCCTTCATTTTGGACCGCAGCATCTTGGAAATAACATGCTGGTACTGTTTGTGCTTGGAGGCAGACTGGAGCGTACAGTTGGAAAACTGAAATATCTGCTGATCTATCTTCTGGGAGGAATGGGTGGAAATCTGCTGTGTCTGTTCCTGGAACTGGACAGTGCGGATTTTGCAGTTTCGGCAGGTGCATCCGGTGCAGTGTTTGCTGTGATGGGTGCAATGATCTATGCTGTGATCAGGGGCAGAGGTCATATTGAAGATCTTTCTACCAGACAGGTAGTGATCATGGCTGCTTTTTCGCTTTATTTTGGTTTTACAAGCGAAGGAGTGGACAATGCGGCACATGTAGGCGGTCTCATCTGTGGATTCCTGCTTGCAGTTCTGCTTTATCACCCTTCGCAGCGTGCAGGATAACCGACCTTTATTCAGGGGATGCCGGCAGATAAATATAAAAGGCAGAACCCTGACCGGGAGTGCTGGAAACCTTGATCTGACCATGGTGTGCAGAGATGATTTCTGCTGTTACTGCAAGCCCGAGACCGGTTCCTTCCGGTTTATATGTAATGAAGGATGAAAGATATTCTCAGTCTGCTTATGCGTCATACCACATCCGTTATCTTTAATACAGATGCAGATGCCGGAATCTGCAGGGGTGAGATTTACAATAATCTTTCCGCCTGGCTGATCGATGGCTTCACAGGAATTTTTGATCAGGTTAAATATGACCTGACGCATTTTTATCCGGTCAAGAAAAACAGGTGAAGAAGTATGTTCCACATGTATTTCCAGCCGGATTCCCAGATAGTCTAGAGTGTTTTCTGACAGGATAAAACAGTGGTCAGAAATTCCGCGGGATTTACGGGAACAAGAGTAACTGTCTGCGCATGGCTGAAGTCAGAGAGTTCTTTCAGCAGTTCTTTTACATATTCAAGGTTATCCATAAGACTGTCCCATTGTCTGTAACTGCACAGTTCCGGGTGAGAGGAAGCCATCAACTGAAGTTCACTGTTGATCAGCGTGACCGGATTACGGATTTCATGTGAAAGTCTGGATAAAAGAAAACGAAAATCTTTTTCTGATTGTTTTGTTATTTCAATCTGCATATTATCACCTCAGGAAAAGTGTATCATTGTGAACTTTCAGCCGCAACTGATTTCGTCCTGAAAAATTCGCAATAAAACGACAAGTATTACTGATTATTGCAAATCAAAATCTTGAATTTTAAGAAAGAAGGATTTAAAGATGGAAAATTGTATTTTTTGTAAAATCGCTAATGGAGAGATTCCTGCTGCAACACTTTATGAGGATGAGAATTTCAGGGTAATTCTTGACCTGGGCCCGGCGAGTAAGGGACATGCGCTGATCCTTCCGAAATCGCATGCTGCCAATATTTATGAATTATCGGATGAAATGGCTGCAAAGGCAATGATTCTTGCAAAGAAAATGGCGACAGCAATGACAGCAGCACTGAAATGTGACGGATTTAATATTGTACAGAATAATGGCGAGTGTGCAGGGCAGACAGTATTTCATTTTCATATGCATCTGATTCCGAGATATAAAGGAGATCAGGTGGGAATCACATGGCACCCGGGTGAACTCAGTGATGCAGATAAAGAAGAAATCCTGTTAAAAGTAAAGGAGCAGCTGTCCTGATATTCTGATACAGCACATTACAAAAGATGGAGAATATAGATTTTGTAAGTATCTACAGGAAATACCGCTCTCGGGCGTCAATATTGGAAAATTTATCCTTGGCGATGAAGACGAAGCAGAAGATGTCTGTCAGGATGTATTTGAGACTTTGTTTCATATGGGCCGGAGTGTGGATTTTTCAGATGAAAAGAAACTGGAGAATCTGATTGTCAGAATCAGCTACCATAAGCATCCGATCATCGCAAAAGGCCTCAGGAAATATGAATATGCGAACTCAGATGCGATTCTGGAAATGACAGATATGCGGGTAAGAAAAGGTAATCGTGTAGATGAGATTGTTCTGAATCTGGAGGCAGCAGGATACCTGCAGTCGATATTTGAAAAACTGAGAGAAAAGAACAGGACAAATTATGAAATCTATGTCAGTGTAACGTTATATGACATACCAACGCGTCTCGTTGCCAGACATTATCATATCACAGAAAATAATGTGAATAACAGAGTCATGAGGACGAGACGCTGGCTTGCCAGGGAATATAAGAAAATAACCCGGTGATTACTGTTTATTTACGCAGTCTTCGATCAGTCCGGCGATTTTTTCAATAGAATTCATATGACTGCTTTCTGACATGGCATGAACATAGGACTCTCTGTTCTGGTACAGTTCGCGGATTGCGTTTAAAAGTGTGCTTTCTGTAATCTCTTCTTCCTCAAGTACCATGCTGAATCCCTGACGTTCAAATGAACGTGCATTGAGGATCTGGTCACCGCGGCTGGCATTTGCAGAAAGCGGGATCAGAAGATTGGGTTTTTTTAAAGCATTCAGTTCACAGATTGCATTGGCACCTGCGCGGGAGATAACGATATCAGACAGAGCAAACAGATCGGCAAGCTCCTGTTTAATATATTCATACTGTACATATCCTTTTGTGTCTTTGAGACTTTCATCCATTTTTCCCTTACCACACAGGTGGATAACCTGAAACTCTTTTAAAAGTTCCGGAAGGATTTTGCGGATATTTTCATTGACAGATGCAGCACCAAGACTTCCGCCGATCACCATAAGAACCGGTTTGTCATCTGTGAAACCACAGAATTCGCGGGCTGCCTCTTTACTTCCGTTTAATAATTCCTGACGGATAGGAGTACCTGTAAGTACTGCTTTGTCAGCAGGAAGACTTTTTACAGTCTCAGGGAAGTTACAGCATACTTTTGTTGCAGATGGAATGCAGATCTTATTTGCAAGTCCGGGAGTCATATCTGATTCATGAATGATGGTAGGAATTTTACGTCGACCGGCAGCGATTACAACCGGGACAGTCACGAAGCCACCCTTGGAGAAAACCACATCTGGTTTTAATTGTTTCAATAATTTTTTGGCCTCACCGAATCCTTTCAGTACACGAAATGGATCTGTGAAGTTTTTCAGATCAAAATAACGTCTCAGCTTTCCGGATGAGATTCCGTAATAAGGAATATTCATTTCTTCAATAAGCTTTTTTTCGATTCCATCGTAGGATCCGATATAGGAAATTTCGTATCCAAGCTCCTTAAGGCGTGGAATCAGAGCAATATTCGGAGTCACATGTCCGGCTGTGCCGCCGCCGGTGAGCACAATATGTTTCATAGAGATTCCTCCTGTTTTATTCTGAATAGTTACAACAATTCTATAAAAGACTGCAGGGAATCCGGGAATATGTGAAATCCTGCGAAAATGTCCGGATTCATTATTTTATGGAATTGCTATACGTTACTATTTAATATGAACCCAGGGGGAGAAATTGTCAAGGAAAGTTAAATATTATGAAGAACAAAACAGATATACAGACAAAAAATCAGCAGATAGACAAAATACTTCAAGAGCAGTATGATGCTGAAACCAAAATACTTGAATCCGCATTGCTGAACGTAGCAGGCAAAACCTCATGGGATGAATTTCCGAAAGAATCCGAGGAGAAGATCCGGGCGGGGTATGATCGGCTGATCACCCGACTGAGAGAAACAGGGGATTTCAATGAAGCAGCCAGGGCTGAAAAGACAGGAAGCACCAGGGCGGCAAAGGAAAAACTTGAAATTCTTGAGTATGACTGGAACAGGACTCACAGAATCCTGAAATCTGCAGCTGCCGCAGTGGCAGTAGTTATGTTGACTGCGCTGGTGGGAATGACTGCTATAGCTGACTGTCGATATCCGGATAAAAATACGCAGACATATCAGAAAACATCCGTTTTTGAAAAATAAAAAAATTTTATTTTTTTGTGTGATATTTGCCGATTTGATTCGCATAGTATATGTAATGAAAGTTTGCGAAGCAGAAATCCGGCATTTTATTCTTCGGATAAGGGTGCGGATCAAAGGCTCGGAACAAAACGTTATATATTTATGCACTGACCGACAGAGAATCATTAAAATATCGGCAAATTTTTAAAATTCTTACGTGGCAGATGCAAAGAAAGGCAGGAACAGTCGAAAAAAAACTGTTTCTGCTTTTTATTTTCAGAAAAGATATTGTTAATTTGTTTCATTGTAGTGTATAATTAATACAATATAGAAGGATCATAAAAGCAGTAAAAAGCTGCCGGGTTAAACAGGCAAAATGCAGCAAAACAATTGGGGATATCAAAAATGTACTCTCGGAGTCTTATTGCACTTGCTTTTATGGCTGATTTTTCGCCAGATGCATCCGAATTTTATCAACGTACGCACCGCGTACGCCTCAAAAATTCGGGCACATCTGACAAAAAATCTTCTCATAAAATCAAGTACAAAAAGATTCCGAGAGTACATAAAAATCAGAAGGAGGATTTCCCCTATGGCAGATACACAGGAGAAAAAAGTCTGTCCCTGTTGCACAAAACACACAATGCGTTCTGAGGAGGAGAGAAAGAAGCTGATCAATCGTCTTAAACGTGTGGAAGGACAAATTCGAGGGATTATCGGTATGCTGGAGAATGATGCGTACTGTAACGATATCCTGATCCAGTCCGCAGCAGTCAACGCAGCAGTGAACGCATTTAACAAAGAACTGCTTGCCAGCCATATCCGCAACTGTGTGGCAAGAGATATCCGCGGGGGCAAGGATGAGACGATCGATGAACTGGTGGCTACTTTGCAGAAACTGATGAAGTGAAAGCTGTGTTCAGACTGTTATAGCATCAGAGTACAGCAGAACAAAGATCCGGGAACTGCAAAGCAACAGAGCAGTAGATATCAGGTAAGGAACAACAAGTCGTAGGAGGAATAGAAATGGAACAATACAATGTAACCGGAATGAGCTGTGCAGCCTGCAGCAGCAGAGTGGAGAAGGCCGTATCCAGGGTTCCGGGGGTGACATCCTGTTCGGTCAGTCTGCTGACCAACTCCATGGGAGTAGAGGGAACTGCCGGTGCAGGTGCGATCATCAAGGCAGTACAGGATGCAGGTTATGGAGCATCCTTAAAGGGGGCATCCGGAGAACAGATATCTGCTTCTGCGGCAGAGGAGGCACTGGAAGACCATGAAACACCGGCACTGAAACGAAGGCTGATCGCATCTGTAGGCTTTCTGCTTGTGCTGATATATTTTTCCATGGGACATATGATGTGGGGCTGGCCTCTTCCGGCATGGTTTAATGATAATCATATTGCCATGGGACTGGTGCAGCTTCTTCTCGCCGGAATCATAATGGTCATTAACCAGAAATTTTTTATCAGCGGCTTTAAGAGTCTGTGGCATCGTGCACCAAATATGGATACCTTGTAGCACTTGGTTCCATGGCATCCTTTTTGTGGAGTGTTTATGTACTTTTTGCAATGACAAGGGCACAGGTGGACGGAGATTCGGCAGCAGTTATGAATTACATGAT
>ENA-OQAS01000038-OQAS01000038.1-human-gut-metagenome-genome-assembly--contig:-NODE-38-length-64927-cov-3.256049_pt1 | contig 64927 bp, 81 predicted proteins | sample MGYA00242733_ERZ504523 | MGnify/ENA primary metagenome ERZ504523 (study PRJEB26092, sample SAMD00036239) | human gut metagenome | host: Homo sapiens | study: EMG produced TPA metagenomics assembly of...
TTCCGCCTTTGCTTCCGCTTTGCCACGAAAGAGGACCATCCGCAGGAAGTGCTGACCCTTTCCGCCACCCAATTATTCGAGCGGATGAAGTCTGCCCATCCTTCAGCCATGAGGGGTATGACCGCTACAGCCTGAGCCGCATCCTGCCACAGCTGGCGAGCGGGTACATACCGCCAAGGGGAATGTGTATAGGGTGGTGGCATGCTAGACAAAAATAATATAAAGGCTCAAATAATTACATTATTATAATTTATTGCAAGGCATTGCAAACAAATGATGCAGAATTGTTATTCAGTGGTGCAAAAACCGTATATTTACACCACGATAAAAACGGTAATATCAATGAAAGGATTAACACTATTCAGAAGGACTACCAAATCAGAGGGAATGATTAAATTGCGATTCCGCCTGAAAGACGGTCGTGAGGTGGACTTATATCACAAGAGTGAAACCAAGGCTGATATTAAGACTTAACAAAGCTTGAAGACGCTGGAGAACTTCGTCCTAAGTATCTATCTACAATCACGAACTGAAAGAAAGATAGACCGAGAAATGTCAGCCATTGAAACCGCCTATATTGAACTTTGTGCTAAAATGGATAAAAGCCTCATTACAGCTACATTGTTTGAAGAAACAATCTGCAGGCATCTTCATCCCCAAAATTATATTGCCGTAACCAAAGAAGAAACTCTATTGGAAAGATATACCGATTCATCAAGGAGGGATACAGAGACGGTACTTTTGCAGAAAAGAGGATGCTTCAATACAATGGATTATATAATGAGTTGAAACGATATTTGACCATCCGTAACCAGTTAAATGTACTTCCAAAGAGTTTTTCGGCAGATGACTTAATGAAACTACGGCTTTTCTTATTTGAAGAATATAAATATGTTGAGAAAATACCCAGCTTTATATAGCGAAATCAAGGAGCGTTGTATTCCATCCAAAGAACGTGCACAGAATACTGTTGCCATCAAACTTAGAATATTTGCAGGCATTCTATACAGAATTGGAAGACCGTGATGAAATAGATGTGTCGGCTTTCAGAAAACTAGATAAGAACCGGAGAAAAGTTGTAATGAAAGAGAGTTACGATGCACCTGTCTATTTATTACAGGAAGCCAAGGAAGCATTTCTTCTGCAATGCACTTTCGGAAGCCATATTGATGATTTTAATTCACTGAATATGGATAAAGTTTTGTCAGTGCCGAGGGGATTCCTTACTTACGCTATCTGCCTCAGAAAACATTGAAAAGTAATGAGCATAAAGACGAAGTGGAAATACCTATCATGCGATATGCTTTAGATATTATTAAAAAGTGGCAGTTCAACTTCCCTATTCTAAAATACGTGACCGGTAAGAGTGGCTATAATGTAAAAATCAGAAAGTTACTTGACCAAATAGATAGAGAAGTGAAAGTTTTTGATAAAGATAGTTTCGATAATATTTATAACGCCCTTTACACAATGGGAAGCAGCAAACTTTGTCGTAAGACTCACTTGGATATGCTGACTAAAGTACAAGTCAATATGTATGTTTCCGGACATCACAAGGAAGGTAGTAGCGCAGTAAAACACAACTCATCCTTGATATTGAAAGACCGCTTTATATTCATGTGTGCGGCATATAAACAACTGAATGTAATAGAAAAATGATATGGAAAACAAGATAGCTATTTCAAAGATGCAGAAACCATATTGGAAGTTCCGGTATCAACCGAAGAAAAACAGTATGCTTAACCGACAACAAATGTCCGTTCTGTTCGACAGGGATGTAAAGACCATTGGTAAGCATATCAACAATGCCATGCGTGAAGAACTGGAAGGGCAAGTGGTAGTCGCAAATTTGCGACCACCACCCGGCACGGTGCTATGGAAGGTAAAACGCAAACCAAACAAACAGAATATTACAATCTCGATGTGATTATTTCCGTAGGTACAGGGTTAAATCTAAAAGAGGCGTGGCTTTCCGTAAATGGGCAAATTCTATCTTGACGGAATATATCATCAAAGGCTACGCCATCAACGACCAACGTCTGCAACAGCTTGGAGAGGTGATACGCATCATGAAACGTACCCAAAACGAGCTTGATGCCAAACAGGTGCTTAGTGTGATTGAAAATTACAACACCGCTCTTACCCTGCTCGATGATTACGACCATCAATGTATGAAACGACCGCAGGGAAGTAAAGCAACATACGTTCTAAGTTACGAAGAATGCCGTGGTCTGATAGACCAAATGCGCTTTGGCGCAGATTCCGACCTGTTCGGACATGAAAAAGACGATTCCTTCAAAGGCAGCATCGGCAATATCTACCAAAGTTTCGGCGGTAAGGATGTTTACCCTACCCTTGAAGAAAAAGCGGCCAATCTTCTTTATTTCGTCACCAAAAATCATAGCTTCAGTGACGGAAACAAGCGTATTGCAGCTACTGTATTTCTCTATTTCCTTGACAAGAACGGTATTCTCTATCATGAAGACGGCAGCAAACGTATTGCCGACCATACCCTTGTTGCACTTACCATTATGAATTGCCGAATCACGGACGGAAGAAAAGAGATGATGGTCAGCATCATCATGAACTGCATCTAAAAATTTATATTGTCTGTACATTGTATCTGTTTATCATCTGTACAAAGATGTGGCAATATGCCATTGATTATTCAGCAAAGAAAAAAGTTTCAGCAATAAAAAGAAAATCGCCTACAACTTTTTGATTTGCAGGCGATTAAAGGATTACTCTTGTACTCGAAGCGGGACTTGAACCCGCACAGCCGCAATGGCCAAGGGATTTTAAGTCCCTCGTGTCTACCGATTCCACCATTCGAGCATCCTCGACGAGAGAGAGCGGAAAACGAGACTCGAACTCGCGACCCTAACCTTGGCAAGGTTATGCTCTACCAACTGAGCTATTTCCGCGTTTTGTTTTAACGGGTGCAAAGATAAGCCATTTTATAATACCAACCAAACTTTACACCCATTTTTTATTCACAATCGTAAAATTCCCTCTATTTCGGTCAATTCTGCATCAGTAAAGGCCAAATTATCCAACGCATGAAGATTATCTGCCAGCTGTTTTACAGAACTTGCCCCCACAATAACAGAGGTCATCCGTTCGTCTTTCAACACCCATGCCAATGCCATCTCAGCCAAAGTCTGCCCACGGCGTACAGCCACCTCATTCAGCCGACGTGCTTTTTCCACTTTATCTTCTGTCACTTGGTCTACTTTCAAAAACCCAGTAGCACGAGCCGCACGAGAGTGCTCCGGAATACCATGCAAATATTTATTGGTCAGCAATCCTTGTGCCAAAGGCGAAAATGCAATAAAGCCGGAGCCTTGTTCAGCGGCCAACGGCAATACCTCCTCCTCCACAGCACGATCAAACATACTATAACGATATTGGCTGATCAAACACGGCACACCGGCACTTCTCAATATTTCATAAGCCACCTTTGCCTGCATAGGCGGATACTTTGAAATACCCACATACAATGCTTTTCCTTGCTTCACTATATCAATCAACGCTTGCATCGTTTCCTCAACCGGGGTCACGCCATCATAACGGTGACTATAGAATATATCAAAGTAATCCAAACCGGTACGGCACAGGCTTTGGTCGATACTGGCCATTAAATTCTTACGCGAACTGTTTCCCCCATAAGGTCCATTCCACATTTCGTGTCCTGCTTTTGAGGAAATAATCAATTCATCACGGTAACCTTGGAAATTCTCCTTCAGAATTTTACCGAAATTAATCTCAGCACTTCCCGGAACAGGGCCATAATTATTAGCTAAGTCAAAATGTGTAACCCCGCTATCAAAAGCATATTTAATCATATCGGTTGCTACACCAAAATCGTCCACACTACCAAAGTTATGCCACAAACCTAAAGAGATACGAGGTAAAAGCAAGCCGCTATTTCCGCAGTATTTGTACTGCATTTTGCTATAACGGTCTGCCGAAGGTTGATATTTCATGCTATTACGTTTTACAATTATTTCTATCTACCTAAAAGGCTTCGTTCAGCCTGTTCCATGACTGAGAAATTAAATCCGTCCACTACTTGCCGCATCAAGCTTTCGATCCTGTCATTACACAAATTACCGATACTACCTCATGAGTATGATGCACCTTCTTGTCATGGGTGAACTTGCCGGCTTCTATGTCCAGGCCAACCTTTTTATAAGCATCACGGAACGGCATACCTTCAGACGCCAAACGGTTGACCTCTTCCACACTAAAGATATAAAGGTAACGGTCATCATCCAGAATATGTTCGTTGATTTTAATTTTGTCCATAATATAGGCAGCCATTTGCAGACATTCCTTCAACTCCCGGAACGCAGGCAAGAAAACTTCTTTTATAATCTGCAAATCACGAAAATACCCCGAAGGCAAATTATTCATTATCATCATAATCTGCTGAGGAAGAGCCTGCAGCTTGTTGCATTTTGCCCGTGTCAATTCAAAGACATCAGGTTCTTTTTATGAGGCATTATACTGGAGCCGGTAGTACATTCATCCGGAAGTTTTACAAAGCCAAAGTTTTGGCTACTGAACATACAAGCGTCAAAAGCCATTTTAGAAACTGTCCCGGCAATAGAAGCCAAAGCAAAAGCCACATTACGTTCCATCTTACCACGCCCCATCTGCGCATACACCACATTATAATCCATCGAATCAAATCCCAACAAGCGGGTGGTCATCTCACGATCGAGCGGAAAAGAAGAACCATACCCGGCAGCAGAGCCCAACGGATTGCGGTTGCACATTTTGAATGCAGCCTGCAGAAACATCATATCGTCCACCAGACTCTCAGCATACGCGCCAAACCACAAGCCAAATGAAGAAGGCATCGCTATCTGCAAATGAGTGTAACCCGGCATTAACACATCCTTATATGTATTGCTTTGAGAAATCAGCACATGAAAAAGTTGCTCCACCTCTTCGGCCACTTCTTTTAATTCCGCACGAGTAAACAGCTTCAAATCCACCAACACCTGGTCATTGCGTGAACGTCCACTATGAATTTTCTTTCCGACATCTCCCAACTTACGCGTCAACATCAATTCTACTTGCGAGTGTACATCCTCTATACCATCCTCTATTACAAACTCTCCCTTTTCGGCAGAAGCATAGATATTCTTTAATTCCGCTAATAACATTTCCAATTCTCCGGCTGTAAGCAAACCGATACTTTCCAACATGGTGATATGTGCCATTGAGCCCAATACATCGTGTTTAGCCAGATAAAGATCCATTTCACGGTCACGTCCTACAGTAAAACGATCTATCTCCTCATTTACCCGGACATTTTTTTCCCAAAGTTTCTGTGCCATATTTGTCTTTATTTTTAATAAGGAATCATCGATAACATCTCAGCCAGTTTATCCACACCATCCTGTAAAGGTTTAGCAACCATCGCCTTCATAAACATATTCACTTCTGCACGAATAGTTACTTTCAGTTTTGCCTGCCCAGCCTCTACAGGCAAATCTGAATCCACAATTCATAGGGACCGGAGATTTTTCACTTTCGAATTTAACACATTTATAAGGTTCACGTTCTATAATACGCAAAGTAATGCTTATGCCTTGTACCGTAAAACTTAAAGAGTCACTGTCGAACTCCATACCTTGTACCTTGTCGGCCAATTTATCACGTACAGATTCCAAGTTACTTAAATCCGACAACTTATTAAACACCTGTTCCTGACTATAAGGAACATATTTCACACCACTCTCAAATTGTGCCATAATACCTGCTCTCTAAAAACACGAAAAGAACAATCCGGAAATCCATAAAAATTCCCGAACGGTTCTCTTCATATTATATTTGTTTTAAAACTATAACTTATTTGCCTGCCTCCCAATGAGCCGGATCCTTTCTCCAATTATCCAAAACCGGAACATCCTCTTCATTAATATATCCGGTCTTCAAGGCTGAATCCAATACAGCTTCATAATTAGTCAGAGTAACCAAGTTCACTTTTGCTTCCTTGAACGCTTCAATTGCCACTGGGAAACCATAAGTAAATGCAGCGACCATACCAATCACTTCACATCCGTCACGACGGATAGCTTCAACAGCTTTCAAACTGCTGCCGCCAGTTGAAATCAAGTCCTCAATAACTACGACTTTCATACCAGGACGAAGTTCACCTTCAATCAGGTTTTCCAAGCCATGGTCTTTCGGAGTAGAACGAACATACACAAACGGCAGATTCAACTCTTCAGCCACCAAAGCTCCTTGAGGAATAGCCCCTGTCGCCACACCGGCAATAGCATCTACCTGACCGAACTTCTCCAGGACAATACGGCTAATCTCAAGTTTCACAAAATTACGAAGAGAAGGATACGAAAGAGTTTTGCGGTTATCACAATAAAAAGGCGACTTCCAACCGGACGCCCAAGTAAAAGGATTAGCCGGCTGCAACTTGATAGCCTTAATCTTCAGTAATTTCTCTGCGAATAATTTTTCTAAAGTCTTCATAACTCAACTATATCTGATAAATATTGTGCAAAAATATAGAAATACATCGAGATAATGAAAAATCGGACAAGGTATTTTTCTAAAAAATAGTTGTTGTTATCAGGATTCCCCTGCCAATGCCAAAGTAAGCACACTGATACGTAATCCGGGTATGCCACGAAAGGCATCAGCGCAAGAAACAACCGTAGCCCCTGTTGTCAGCACATCATCCACCAACAAAAGATGCTTTCCTTCCAAGCTGCCAGGGAAAATACAGGCAAACAAATTTCGCACGTTTTCCCATCTTGCATATTGTCCTTTATGCGTCTGTGTGTCAGTATACCTGCTTCTTATCACAACTTTAGTATCCATAGGAATACCTGTCACCACCGAAACTCCTCTTGCCAGGCATTCGCTTTGGTTATACCCCCTTAAACGTTTTTTACGTTGATGTAACGGAACAGGAACAATCAAATCTATCCCATCAAAAAATGAGAACACATAAGTTCAGATGCCATCATCCGCCCCATCACTTCACCCACTTCTTGATTACCATGATATTTCAGTTCGTACAACAACTGTCGGACATTTCCTCCCTTTGCATAATAAAGAAAAGAGGTGGCATGCTCCACCGGTATTTTTCCCCAGAAATTACATTCTACAATATTATCTTTCCGTAAATGAAATTGAGTACGCGGAAGCCCCGACAAGCATTTCAAGCAAAGCACTCTCTCCCTGATATAAGCTGCCGCCCACAAAGCAGACAACTATGAGGGAAAAATAAATTCCAAAGATCAGTCCAGATAGACATCATCTTCTCCGGTTTGTTTCACACAACGGCAAACAGCCTCCATTTCAAATCCTCTACCAACTGCAAAACGAATCAATTTCCCATTCCGTTCGTATTCCGTACATGCTTTCACACTTCTTCTTTTCTGCTCGATCAAACCAGATAGTATCTCCATATATTCCCGCTCATCTACTTCCTCCAATCCTTTGGCTATAACATCCGCAGGGATTTTCTTCATGCGCAAAGCCTGGCAGATTTTCACTCTGCCCCATTGGTTAAAGCGATATTTATCGCGAACAAAAGCCGAGCAAAAACGCTTCTGGTCAATGTATCTCTCATCCTGCAAATGCCGAACGATTTTCTCCATCATTTCCGGAGTGGCTCCCATTGTGATAATTTAGCCTCTACATCTGCTACACAACGCTCCATTGAAGAGCAATAAGCTTCTGCCTTATACTTCAAATCATTCTCACTTAATTCTCCCTTCATCTTATTTCTCCGCTTTTATCATTCTATCATTTTGAAAGAGATCTTTTCTCAATTCTATATTTTTGTATTCCAAACCAGCCAACATATCCACCGTTTCCCGACCGTATTCCTGATTAATTTCAAAATAAAGCCTTCCACCAGACACTAGCATATCCCTACCCAATTCTGCTATTTTCCGATAAAACAGCAACGGACTATCATCCGGTACAAACAAAGCCAATTCCGGCTCCCATTCCAAGACATTAGCACTCATATCCTCCCTCTCCTTTTCTGTAATATAAGGTGGATTGCTGACAATGACATCAAACCGCTCACCTGCAGGAGAAGCAAGCAGCACATCCCTTTGCTCAAGAGTTACACGAACGCCGTTCCGCCTGCAATTACGTTCCGCAACTTGCAACGCCTTTTCTGAAACATCCCATGAAACGACCTCCGCCTCTTCCAAATTCTTGGCCAAAGAGACAGCGATGCAGCCGCTCCCCGTACCAATATCCAATATTCTAACCCGACCATACTTATGCTCCCGTATAATCCAGTCTACCAACTCCCCTGTTTCCGGACGTGGAATCAATACATGTTTATTCACTTCAAAAGTAAGGCCATAAAATTCTTCCGTACCTATTATGTATTGAATAGGTTCCAGTTTTTGCAGACGAACCAGAATATCATCCAGCTGTTTCCGCTCATTCACCGAAAAAGTAGTATCTTTGCCTGCATACAATTCAACAACAGACATGCCGAAGACTTGTGTAAGCAGCAATTTAGCCATAGGCACAAGTTCTGAATCAGGGTAATATCCCTGCAAGGTTTGTTTTATGTAAGATACAACAGGATTCATAGTGTCATTTTATATGCAAAAGTAAGAATTTAAACAAGATCGTTATGACAAAAGATGAAAAATATATTTCCCGTTGCCTGCAACTGGCATACAACGGACTTTGTAACACAGCCCCTAATCCGATGGTAGGTGCTGTCATTGTATATCACGACACCATTATTGGAGAAGGCTACCACATCCGTTGCGGAGAGGCACATGCCGAAGTAAACGCCATACGTTCCGTTAAAGACGAAAATCTTTTGAAGGAATCAACCATATACGTAAGCCTGGAGCCATGCTCCCATTATGGAAAGACCCCTCCCTGCGCCGACCTGATTATAGAGAAGAGAATCCCCAAAGTCGTAATAGGCTGCATAGACCCGTTTTCCCAAGTACCGGCAGAGGCATCGAGAAACTGCGCAAAGCCGGCATTGAAGTAACCGTAGGCGTCTTAGAAGAGGAATGCCGGCATCTGATAAGACGCTTCATAACATTCAACACGCTCAAACGCCCATACATAACCTTAAAGTGGGCAGAATCCGCTGATGGCTTTATCGATATAAACCGCACAGGAGGAAAGCCGATCATACTTTCCAATCCGCTGACCAGCATGCTGGTACACAAAAAACGCGCCGAACATGACGCTATATTAGTAGGACGACACACGGCATTACTTGACAATCCCTCCCTATCCACCCGGAATTGGTACGGCAAGCATCCCGTGCGTCTGGTAATAGACAAAGAATTGACATTACCCCGAGATTTGGAACTTTTCAACGGCAAAATAAAGACATTCGTGTTTACCCGGGAATCCCCCTGTCAGCCAAACGCATTAACAGAATACATATCGTTGGATTTCAACAAAGATATCCTGCCGCAAATAATGGAAGTATTATATCAGAAAAAAATACAATCACTCCTAGTAGAAGGCGGAAGTATTTTATTACAGTCTTTCATAGACTCCGGCTTATGGGATGAAGCTTCATAGAAAAGGCTCCACTACGCTTAAACAATGGAATACAGGCACCTTCTATTCAAAAAAAACACTTTAAACTGAATAAAATATACTTTGGAAGAGAAATAATGCATGCCGTCCATTCACAAATTCAAAGATAAAATGTGGCTGATTGACCGAGAAAAAGGGCTGGTTTATCTATAAATTAATATAAAACTTGTCCCAAAACTTCTATATAGAAAAAAATCTTCCTACTTTTGCGACTTGTAACAATAGACTCATTTGCAAATGAAAATAAAGTTTTTGACTGTCATCACAAGTCTGCTTGCTGCGGCTTTCATGATTACATCTTGCTTGGACGACAACGAAGTAGAAACAGAATATAGTTCAGAATCAAGCATTACCTCTTTTGCTATAAAAGATAAAATTGAAACTCAATATACCGAAAAGGTTAATGGCAAAGACACAACGCTGACATTCACCGTTGATGGTACCAAATACCCTTTTGCCATCGACCAAGGCACAAGACATATTTACAACGTAGACTCCCTGCCAGTCGGTACAGACATCAGCAAAGTCGTAGTCAGCATAATATCAGACGGTATTGGCATTTTTATTGTCGCTGAGGACAAAGATTCGTTGTGGAATGATACCGACTCCTTGAATTTCGAAAAGCCTGTCCAATTTAAAGTTATGGCGATGAGCGGAGTCTATGGACCTATTTATAAAGCCGAGATTAATGTACATAAACAAGTTCCCGACTCATTGCAGTGGAGCCATAGAGGAAGTAGTTTCGACAACACTATCCAAGCACAGAAAGCAGTCACATTAGGGGATTATATTTATGTTTTCGCACAGCAAGACAATGGCGCCGCTGTTACAAGCACCCACATCAATGACGGAAAAACCTGGACGCCCTTACAGGCTTTACCTGAAAATATGCAAAATGCGGACTATTCTTCTGTCATGGCATGGGGAAACCAATTATACATACTTGCCGACAATGACCTGTACTGCTCCTCTGACGGAAAAAGCTGGAGCAAGATGGGCACTAACACCAAATTCGAGAAGCTGATTGCCGGCGTTCATTCAGAACATAACTGCAAATTGTACGCCATAGACACCAATAATCATTTTATGGAAAGCACGGATGCTCTGGTTTGGGATACTAATGGCGAGGTTCCGGCCAATTTCCCGAAAAATCAGTTATCATACACAGCTTACCCGTTGGTAACCAATAAATTCATAGACCGTATGGTACTAATGGGAGAAAATCCCATTGCGACCGACACGACCTCTACTGTATGGACCAGACTGACTACAGAAGACAGTTGGGCAGATTATCCTACAGCCGCATACGATAGTTTTTATTGTCCCAAGCTGCTAATATAGCCATGATTCATTACAACGACCAATTATACGCTTTCGGTGGTCCGGGTAAAAGTTTCGGTAAGGACATTCCCGCTTTCAGCCGATTCTACGGATCAACGGATCAAGGCGTTACATGGAAACCTGTTTCAAGATATGTATTCTTCCCTACAGAATTCACTGATCTATACAACCAGGCAGACGGCAACTATTCTTATGTTGTAGACAAGAATAACTTCTTGTGGATTATATGGAGCCGAAGCGGAGAAGTATGGAGAGGACGAATCAATAAGTTGGGATTCGATTCCAAGGAATAAAGTCAAAGAGAGTCATATAAAATAGATTGCGACATGCCATATAGAGAGCAAATAGACAAAAGCCGTATACCTGCCCATGTAGCCATTATAATGGATGGAAATGGAAGATGGGCTAAACAACGTGGACAGGCGCGCAGCTTCGGACATCAAGCCGGTGCAGAAACTGTACACATCATAGCAGAAGAAGCGGCTAGACTGGGAGTCAAATACTTGACACTATATACTTTCTCTACCGAAAACTGGAATCGTCCGGTAGATGAAGTCGCTGCTCTGATGAGTCTTCTGATGGACTCCATTGAAGAAGAAACTTTCATGAAAAACAACATCAGTTTTCGCATTATCGGTGATACGGCAAAGTTACCGGTAGAAGTTCTGGAACGATTGAACCAATGCATTGAACGCACCTCAATCAATACCGGTATGTGTCTGACACTTGCTTTAAGCTACTCTTCCAAATGGGAAATAACAGAAGCGGTAAGACAAATAGCGGCCAAGATTCAAAACGACAAACTAGCCATTGAGGACATCGATGACAATTTGATAAGTGCACATTTAAGTACAAACTATATGCCCGACCCGGATTTGCTTATACGTACCGGAGGAGAAATCCGCCTTAGCAACTATCTGCTTTGGCAATGTGCTTATTCCGAACTATATTTTTGTGAAACGTTCTGGCCGGACTTCCGCGAAGAAGAATTTTGCAAAGCCATTTATGATTATCAGAAAAGAGAACGCCGTTTCGGCAAAACCAGTGAACAAATATAAAGTTAGATAAAATGCTATATCGTATTTCACTTATACTATTAACGCTTACATGCCTATTTTGCTTTTCAACAGGCAGTTACGCCCAAGAAGCAAACGTAGAAGAAAACGACAATCCAGTCATACTTTATTCCGGAACGCCCAAGAAGTATGAAATCGGCGGAATCAAAGTAGAAGGCGTAAAAAACTATGAAGATTATGTATTGATCGGACTTTCAGGACTATCGGTAGGACAGACCATTGTTGTTCCGGGAGATGACATCACCACAGCTGTAAAACGTTATTGGCGACACGGACTGTTCTCGGATGTACAAATCCTAGCTGAAAAAATTGTTGGAGACAAGATCTATTTAAAAATCATCCTGGCCCAACGTCCACGTATTGCGACATTCGTTACCACGGTGTAAAGAAAAGCGAGCGTGAAGATTTGGAAGCCAAACTAGGTTTGGTAAAAGGAAGCCAGATTACTCCCAACTTGATAGACCGTGCTAAAATATTAATCAAGAAACATTTCGATGAAAAAGGTTTTAAAAACGCCGAAGTGACCATCGTAGAGCGTGATTTGGCTGACAATAAGGACCAAGTGGATGTTGATGTGATGATTGACAAGAAAGAAAAGGTGAAAGTCCACAAGATCACCATTGACGGCAACACCGTGTTAAGTGACAAGAAGTTAAAACGCGTCATGAAGAAGACGAATGAGAAAAACAAACTTGTCAACCTTTTCCGTACCAAAAAATTCATTGAAGAGAAATACGAAGAAGACAAACAGCATATCATCGACAAATACAACGAATTAGGTTACCGCGACGCACAAATTGTTGTGGACAGTGTTTCTCCGTACGATGACCGTACCGTCGACGTGTACATGAAAATAGAAGAAGGTGACAAATACTATCTGCGCAACGTGACCTGGGTAGGTAACACCATTTATGCTTCGGACTGGCTGAACGAACAGCTCCGTATGAAAAAGGGAGATGTTTATAACCAGAAATTAATGACCGAGCGTCTGACCGGTGATGAAGATGCTATCGGTAACTACTACTATAATAAAGGATACGTTTTCTATAACCTTGACCCCGTAGAAGTAAACATAGACGGCGACTCCATTGATTTGGAAATGCGTATTCAGGAAGGTCCTCAGGCCTCTATCAGCAAAGTGCGTATCAACGGTAACGACCGTTTGTATGAAAACGTAGTACGCCGTGAGTTAAGAACCAAGCCGGGAGATCTGTTCAGCAAAGAAGCATTGGAACGTTCTTATCGTGAGATAGCCCAGATGGGACACTTCAACCCTGAAAATATCCAGCCGGATGTACAACCGGACCCGACCAACGGTACGGTAGACATCAACTGGAACCTGGAGTCCAAAGCAAACGACCAGGTAGAATTCTCGGCAGGTTGGGGACAAACCGGTGTTATCGGTAAATTAAGTTTGAAGTTCACGAACTTCTCTATGGCCAACTTGTTCCATAAGAGTGACAACTACCGCGGATTCCTGCCACAGGGTGATGGACAGACATTAACCATCAGCGGACAGACCAACGGTAGTTATTACCAGTCATATAGTGTATCGTTCTTTGACCCATGGTTTGGCGGAAAACGTCCGAATTCATTCTCTGTTTCGGCTTTCTACTCCATACAGACAGATATCAGCAGTAACTACTATAACTCAGCTTATATGAATAATTACTACAATTATTACAGCGGTTATGGAAATTATTATGGCGGATATAATAACAACTACGAGTCTTTTTATGACCCCGATAAATCTATCCAGATGTATGGAGCATCTATCGGTTGGGGTAAGCGTTTGAGATGGCCGGATGACTATTTTACCTTGTCAGCCGAACTTTCTTACCAGCGCTTTATTTTGAAAGACTGGAGCTACTTGTATATCAAGTTGAACAACGGAGAATACATGTCAACCGGTAATTGCAACAACCTGAGTTTGAATCTGACTTTGGCACGTAACTCTACGGATAACCCGATTTTCCCGCGTCGCGGTTCTGAATTCTCGGCTTCCGTACAGCTGACTCCTCCGTACTCATTGTTCAGTAACAAGGACTACTCGGTATACGGTAAAGATGATTATGATGAAGCGGCAAGTATGTTCAACTGGATTGAATACCACAAATGGAAATTCAAATCAAAGACCTATACCGCTCTTACAGGAGGTCAGAAATGTCCGGTTATCATGACACGTGCAGAGTTCGGCTTGCTGGGTCACTATAACAAGTACAAGAAATCACCTTTTGAAACATTCTATATGGGTGGTGACGGTATGACAGGCTATAGCACCAGCTACGCTTCCGAAACCATTGCACTGCGTGGTTACGAAAACGGTTCATTGACTCCTTATGGTAGTGAAGGCTATGCTTACGTACGTTTAGGTGCAGAATTAAGATACCCGTTGATGTTGGAAAATTCGACCAGTATCTATGCACTAGGCTTCATTGAAGGAGGTAACGCATGGACAGATGTAAGCAAATTCAATCCGTTCCAGTTGAAACGCTCGGCAGGTGTCGGTGTCCGTATCTTCCTGCCGATGATTGGTATGATGGGTATTGACTGGGCATACGGTTTCGACAAGATTAACGGATCCAGCCAGTATAGTGGAAGCCAGTTCCACTTTATCCTGGGACAAGAGTTTTAATAACTAAAAACAATGTGATTATGAAAAAGGCTATCCTATTATCTCTATTGTTTGTGGCTTGTGTATTCACAGCCAGCGCTCAAAAGTTCGCCTTGATTGATATGGAATATATCCTGAAGAATATTCCTGCATACGAACAGGCGAATACCCAACTGAATCAAGCTTCACAACAATATCAAAGTGAGGTGGAAGCAAAAGCAAAAGAAGCGGAAGCACTTTATAAAGAATACCAGAAAGCCTCGGCTTCCCTGTCGGCCGCACAGAAAACGCAAAGAGAAGAAGCGATTGTAGCAAAAGAAAAGGAAGCAGCCGAACTGAGAAAGAAATATTTCGGTCCCGAAGGAGAAATGGCCAAAAAACAAGAGGCATTGATCACACCAATCAAGATAAAATCTATGAAGCGGTAAAACAGATTTCAGAGCAAAAAGGATATGCGGCAGTAGTGGACAGAGCTCCGCCCAAAGCATTATTTTCGCATCTCCAAGCATTGATATCAGCAATGAAGTGCTCTCAAGATTAGGATATTCAAATTAATTTCCTACATTTGCAACCGATAATCCAAATTTGCAATAACTAATAAAAAATAGAACTATGTTGAAAAAAATTGCTTTACTACTTTTACTTATCGCTCCGATGAGTGTATTTGCTCAGAAATTCGGGCATATTAAATCCGCAGATGTACTTACTGTCATGCCGGAATTCACAAAGGCCCAGACCGACATCCAAGCCATGCAGAAACAATACGAGGATGAAATGAAACGTGCAACTGATGAACTGACCAAAAAATATACTGAATATCAACAGGAACAAGCCAACCTTCCTAAGAACATTCAGGAAAGACGCCAGAAAGAATTGCAGGAATTACAGGAAAAAGGAATGCAGTTCCAACAAGATGCACAACAACAGTTGCAGAAATCATACGCTGATATGATGGAACCTATCTACAAGAAAATTGAAGACGCCATCAAAGCAGTAGGCCAGGAAGGTGGATATACTTATATCTTCGATTTGAACAGAACAGAAATTCCCTACGTAAATGAAGCGCAGTCTACAGATGTAACTGCTGCTGTCAAAGCTAAAGTAGGAATCAAATAATTAAGTTAAGGACCTTTACAGGCACGGATTACACAGATTTCACAGGTTTCAGAACCGTGAACATCCGTGTAATCGTGCCTGTATTATATAGCTATACTGCCATGATCCCATCTATCCTCCCTTCAACCGGTCCCATCGGTGTATTCGACTCCGGCTACGGCGGTCTGACCATTCTGGACAAAATACGCGGACTGATGCCTGAGTATGATTATATCTATTTGGGAGACAGCGCACGCTGTCCGTACGGACCGCGCTCTTTTGAAGTTGTTTACGAATTTACCCTGCAAGCCGTAAGCAAACTGTTTGAACTGGGATGTCCTTTGGTGATATTGGCATGCAACACAGCATCGGCAAAAGCCTTACGCACCATCAGCAGATCAATCTTCCGGTAATAGACGCTACCCGCAGAGTACTCGGTGTCATCCGGCCTACAGCAGAATGTATAGGAGAAATCACCCGAAGCCGGCACGTAGGTATACTGGCCACAGCCGGTACCATCAAATCCGAATCCTATCTTTTGGAAATACATAAGTTATCTCCCGACATTGTGGTAACAGGAGAAGCCTGTCCCATGTGGGTTTCCTTGGTAGAGAATAATGAATATCAATCGGAAGGAGCCGACTATTTCGTCAAACAACATATCAACCGGCTGCTGGATAAAGATCCGATGATTGACACCATCATATTGGGATGTACCCATTATCCGCTGCTACTGGATAAAATAAGGCAATTTACGCCTGAACCTATCCGCATCATTTCACAAGGGGAATATGTGGCCCGGAGCTTCGTGATTATTTAAACCGCCATCCGGAAATGGACGCACGCTGCGATAAAGGAGGAAACTGCCGCTTCCTCACCACAGAAAGCGAAAACAAGTTTGAGGAATCCGCTTCCATCTTCTTGGGCCGGCAAGACATAAAGGTAAAAAGCATAGCATTGGAATAACTTTCTTCCGGTTTACCTGTTATATATACCATCCATAACGCTTAATTCATGAAGATATGTATACAAATAAAGTAAAGAAGATAGCTGCGGTACACGATCTGTCCGGTGCAGGGCGGGTATCCCTCACCGTCGTTATCCCTATCCTCTCATCCATGGGCTTTCAAGTCTGCCCTCTGCCCACAGCCGTATTATCCAGCCACACCCAATACCCGCACTTCTCTTTCTTGGACCTCACGGAGAGATGCCCAAGATTATCAGTGAATGGAAACAACTTGGCGTACAATTCGATGCTATTTATACGGGCTACTTGGGATCTCCCCGCCAGATACAAATCGTATCCGGTTCATTGATGATTTCCGCCAGTCCGACAGCCTGGTCATGATAGATCCCGTATTAGGAGACAACGGAAAGCTATATACCAACTTTGACGAACAAATGATTCTGGAAATGCGTCACCTCATCCGGAAAGCAGATGTCATCACGCCCAATATGACCGAACTGTTCTATTTGCTGGACAAACCCTATAAAGCGGAGAATACAGACGAAGAACTAAAAGCTTACCTGCATGAAATTTCGGAGCACGGCCCCGGTATCGTTATTATCACCAGCGTGCCCGTACAGGGAGATCCTCGCAAAACTTCCGTTTACGCCTATGACAGACAGGGAAACCGCTATTGGAAAGTAACGTGTCCCTACCTGCCCGCACACTATCCCGGCACAGGCGATACATTTACCAGTGTGATAACCGGCTCACTGATACAAGGCGACAGTCTTCCTATCGCCTTGGACCGCGCCACACAGTTTATCCTTCAAGGCATCCGCGCCACTTTCGGCTATGAATATGATAATCGGGAAGGCATTTTGCTGGAGAAGGTGCTGCATAATCTGGATATGCCTATTCAGGTGAGCAGCTACGAATTGATTTGAGGACCCTGAAAGTAGAAGATCTGAAACGCCCTGGAAAGAAGCTTGTACCAAGCCCTATTGCTCCGACGATTAAGGTCGTTTTTCCTTATAGCTAACCCTTATCATACAGTTAACTACTACAGACTCCGGCAGTGGACTGTACAGTCTACTGCAAGAGTTTATACAGTCCACTATATCAGACTGTACAAACCACCGCAAGAGACTATAGTACACAACCATAAAAAAGAGCTTAACCATAAGGTAAAACAAGGTTAACCACAAAGAAGAAAAGACTTAACCAGATAAAGCCATAAGGCCAAAAGACGAAAAGAATAAAAACAAAGAAAGCAGCCAAGCCGTACCGTACAAACCGACAAACATCAGCCGTATCAACAATAATAAATAAATTACCTGCCAGCAACCTGCGGCTGAGATAACGCACGGGATACCACACGGAAAGAAAGCCCACCACCAGCACAGTGGCAAAGACTATAACAATATCCCATACATGGACACTGACGGGATAGGCATCCACCACAAAATTACCGCCGGAATTACCACCTCCCAGCGAAAGCAATCCGAATTCCTGCTGGATAAAGCAAAGGATCAGCCCAGTATCACACCAACACCGCACCTATCAGTGAAATCATACGCCCCTCGAACAGGAATATACGCGTGATCAGCTTGTCGCTGGCCCCAAATTGCGCAATGTCACTACATCTGCCTTCTTATCTATAATCAGCATGGACAAGGAGCCTATTACATTAAAGCAAGCTATCATCAGGATAAAGGTAAGGAAAATATAAGATATCAGCTTCTCTATCTCCATAATGCGGAAAGTATCCGCTTGCTGCTCATACCGGTCCTGCACCCGGAAACCATCTCCCAATATTTTCTGTATCTTCGATTTTACACTCCCTACATCTGCATCCGGCTTCAATTTCAATTCTACCGAACTCACTTCTGTGTCATACTGGAACAACCTACGGGCAAATTGGAGGGAAGTCAAAATGTAAGAAGAGTCATACTTCTGTTGGTTCACCGCAAACACAAGGCCGCTGGAATATAAATCGGCAGAGTTAAAGCTGGAAGCTGGATTGGCCATATTGACTTTAGCTCCCCGTTTGGGAGCATAAATCTCTAGCGGATCGAGGAATTTGATACCCGTTCCCAAGATGGAAACCAATTCTATGCCGGGAATGGCATAATCCACCACTTCATCATGCAACACGAATTGCCCCCGGCCGAAAAGAATACTGTCAATAGCGGTCAGATCCTCGAAATTATCCTCAATTCCCTTGATCACCGCCATAGTCTGACGGCCTTATACTGAACCATCGCATTCTCTTCCAAGGACTCAGAAAAAACAGCGATCTCCGGCATCCGGCGCAAAGCTTCTATACGCGCTTCCTGTCCGTCAAAGACCTTTCCGGTGACAGCCGTAATTTTCAGCTCCGGATCAAAAGCCGTAAAGAAAGTAGCCACCAGATCCTGGAAGCCGTTAAAAACAGACAAAGTACATACCAATGCCAATGTAGCCAAAGCCACTCCGCAGACGGAAATGGCTGAAATGACATTAATGGCATTGTGCGACTTCTTGGAAAAAAGATAACGCTTCGCTATATAAAAGGGAAAATTCACCGCCCGGTTCTACTTTTTCAACAATTCGTCTATACGTTCGGCATAATCCAATGAATCATCCACAAAGAATTTCAACTCGGGAATGATGCGCAACTGATGGCGTACCCGTGTTCCTAACTCATAACGGATGGATTTCATATTATCATTGATATTCTTTACTATTTCCTGGCTCCTCTCAGAAGGGAACACGCTGAGATAGACACGTGCAATACTCATATCGGGACTGATGCGGACAGCACTTACCGACACCAAAACACCATTCATGGACTTGGTCTGAAGCAGGAAAATCTCACTCAACTCCTTTTGGATCAAACGAGAAATCTTATTTTGTCTGGTCGTTTCCATAATTAATAATTATTCAGTTTGCTAATTTGTTAATATGCCATACGGTTCATAGCATAACCTATTGGCACATTATTCAACATTTTCTTATGATTGTCAGCCCGTCGCGCAAGGGAAGAATCACCTTTTCAACCCGTTTGTCGGCAGCTACCAAATCATTAAATTTCTTTATTCCAATAGTCTGAAGATCTGTATGATGCGGTTCCTCCAATACATGTCCGTCCCACAATGTGTTATCGGCAATGATGTATCCGCCGGGTGATAATTTCTCCAGTACCATTTCGTAATATTCAATATACTTCCGCTTATCACCGTCTACAAACGCCAAATCAAAGGTAATGTTCATGCCAGGCAGCAACTTCAGCGCATCACCTATATAAAATTTAATCTTGCCGGCGTAAGGCGAACCTTCCAGCCAGGGACGTGTAAAGTCCTCCTGCTCATCGTTTATCTCAAATGTGTGCAACGTGGCCCCCTCTTCCAACCCTTCGGCCAGGCAAGTGCGGAGTAGCCACTGTAAGTCCCGATTTCCAGCACCTGACGGGGGCGTATCATTTGCACAAACATTTTCAGCATACGTCCCTGCAAGTGGCCGGAAGCCATACGGGGACGTAAAAGCTTGACGTGCGTATCGCGATAAAGTGCCTTCAGATAATCACTTTCTTCATCAATGTGCTGAAGGATATATTCGTCAATAGCGTCCGTTTCTTTCATTCCTATCTTCTATTATTATAGGTAACGGTTGCGGTTGGGCAGCACATAGTCCATAGCATACTTCAACACATCTCCCACTACATTGATTTCAAGGAAAGAAGTCTGAGTACCTTGCTTGCCGCTGCTCAGGTAAGCCACCATGTCGCTTTCACTCAAGACACCATCATCCAGCAATTTACGCAAAGCAGCGAAATAATATGCCTGTCCGTTAGCCTTTTCGGGCATATAGATAGCTTCCACCCCATATGACAAAGCCAGATGACGCATCGTTTTTTCTTTATAACAGATGGCCAATACAGGATATTTGCCACGGAAAGCAGCAATATTACGTGCGGTACGCCCGCTGAAACTGTCGGTAATAATGGCGCGGATATTCAGTTTGCTGGTAGCCTTTACTGCCTGTTTTGCCAGGAAAGCGGTTACATCATTGGAGTTTTCATCCAAAGGAATACGGATGTCATTCTCGGCCAGTTTATCTTTCTCGGCCTGCGCTGCAATCTTGGCCATCGTCTTCACGGCTTCCACCGGATACTTGCCGTATGCCGTTTCCCCACTCAGCATCAATGCATCCGTGCGGTAGTAAATAGCATTGGCAATATCGGTCACTTCAGCACGGGTAGGACGCGGATTATTAATCATGGTATGCAACATCTGGGTAGCAACAATCACCGGTTTCTTTGCCAGAATACATTTTTTGATCAACAGACGCTGAATGCCGGGAATTCGTTCCTGAGGAACCTCAATACCCAAGTCACCACGAGCCACCATGACTCCGTCGGCCACTTCCAATATTTCATCAATATTGTCCACTCCTTCCTGATTTTCGATCTTGGCGATAATCTTAATGTCGCTGCCGTATGCATCCAGTATCTGACGGATATCCAGCACATCCTGCTTATTACGAACAAACGAATGTGCTATGAAATCAATGTCCTTTTCAATAGCATACAGTATATTGTTACGGTCCTTTTCTGTCAAAGAAGGGAGATTGATGCGCACGCCCGGTACATTTACACTCTTACGGTTACCCAAAGTAGCTTCATTCTGCACCTCACACAACAAATACTCGTCTGTCTTCTCAATCACACGCAGCTCCAGATCACCATCATCAATCAGAATATCGCCATCCACCTGAAGATCATGCACAAAACCGGGATAAGATACAGCAATACATTCACGGGTCGTTTCTTGTGCAGGATTACCTACAATCTTCACTTTGTCACCAATCTGATAAGGAATAGGCTCGCCGCCCGCAATAGCAGTAGTACGCACTTCGGGCCCTTTTGTGTCCATCAATATGGCAATACGGTTGGAAACCTCACGTACATTGGTTATCAATTTTTCAAAACCTTCACGTGAAGCGTGAGCCGTATTCATACGGACCACATTCATACCGGCCTTGAAAGATCTCTTATAAACTCTACCTCGCAACGCTGATCTGAGATGGACGCTACGATTTTTGTTTGTTTCAACATCATAATCTTATCACCTTATATTATACCTAACGTTTTATTTTCTCATTAACAAAGCCTCAATCGCCAAACGATATGAATGAAGCCCGAACCCACAAATCACTCCCGCACAAGCACAGGAAATCATCGACTTATGGCGAAACTCCTCACGGGTATGTACATTCGAGATGTGCACCTCAACCACGGGAGCTGTCACGGCGCGGATAGCATCCTGCAAAGCAATGGAAGTATGCGTATAAGCCCTGCATTCAACACGATGCCGTCATAATCAAAACCCACTTCGTGTATTTTGTTGATCATCTCACCTTCCACATTCGACTGATAATACGCTATTTCAATGTCCGGATAAGTATGGCGCAATTCCACCAGATAGTCTTCAAATGAAACAGCGCCATAAATGGAAGGTTCCCGTTTGCCTAATAAATTGATATTAGGTCCATTAATAATTTGTATTTTCATATTTATACTATATCTGAACTTTCTACCTTTGCAGGGAATTTGGGTACAAAGGTAGAAAAAAGAAATGAAAAGAACCGAGAAAACAGACAAGATATTGGTGAAATACAAACAATATTTAAAGTTGGAGAAATCGTTATCTGACAATACGGTAGATGCTTATCTTACTGACCTGGACAAGTTACTGGCTTATCTTACATTAGAAAACATCAACATTCTGGATGTCCGGCTTGAAAATCTGGAAGATTTCTCGGCCGGATTACATGATATCGGCATCCACCCCCGTTCGCAGGCACGCATCTTGTCGGGCATCCGCTCTTTCTACCGTTTCCTCATTATGGAAGATTACCTGAAAGCCGATCCGACAGAATTGCTGGAATCCCCCCAGACAGGTTTCAAACTGCCCGAAGTAATGACAGTAGAAGAGATAGACCTGCTGATAGGAAGCATAGACCGCAGCACCAAAGAGGGACAGCGCAACAGGGCCATACTGGAAACGCTTTACAGTTGCGGGCTCCGTGTTTCCGAACTCTGCAACCTGAAATTATCCGAACTTATTTTGAAGAAGGCTTCATCAAAGTGGAAGGAAAAGGAAGCAAACAGCGGCTGGTTCCTATTTCACCGCGCGCCATCAAGGAAATCAGGCTCTACTTCACCGACCGTAACCTGATGAAAATAAAGCCGGGATTTGAAGACTTTGTCTTTATCAGCAATTTCGGGAAGAACATCTCCCGCATCATGGTTTTCCATATCATCAAGGAACTGGCAGCCCGGATAGGTCTGAAAAAAAAAATCAGTCCTCACACATTCCGCCATTCTTTTGCAACACATTTGCTGGAAGGAGGCGCCAACTTGCGTGCCATACAGTGCATGCTGGGACATGAAAGTATCGGGACAACAGAAATTTATACACATATAGACCGTAATATGCTACGCAGTGAAATCATAGAACATCACCCCCGTAACATCAAATTCAGAGAAAAAGATAATAAAGGTTCTATATTCTAAAATATTTTAAGATAAATTGAAAAAAAAGCAGGCTAAGAAGCTAGCATATAATAGAGTTTTTCCTATCTTTGCCCCCAAAGAGACGCACAAAAACGTACTATAGCGAATTTTACATTACAAACGTTAAATTAATAAGTAACTATGATTAAAAAGTTGTATTTGCCCTTAGTGGCTTTATTGGTCCTTGCCTTATCATCATGCGGCAAGATGGGAGAATTGTCTTCTGACTATTTCACAACTAACCCTGAAGTGCTTGAAGCAATCGGTGGTAAAGTGCCTGTGACAATTAATGGTAAATTCCCCGAAAAGTATTTCAAGAAGAACGCAACTGTTGAAGTTACCCCCGTTCTGAGATGGAAAGGCGGCGAAGCTAAAGGCCAGCCCGCTGTATTCCAAGGAGAAAAAGTAGAAGGAAACAATCAGACTATCGCTTACAAGGCAGGTGGCAGCTACACGATGAAAGCTTCTTTCGACTACGTTCCCGAAATGGCAAACTCTGAACTTTATCTTGATTTCAAGATTACAAAAGGAAAGAAATCATACACTATTCCTTCTGTAAAAATCGCTGATGGCGTTATCGCGACTTCTGAACTGCCTACTGCTGCCAGCTCTAACGCATCATACGCTAACGATGCTTTCCAACGCATTATTAAAGATGCTCAGACTGCCAACATCATGTTCTTGATCCAGCAAGCCAACTTGCGCAACAGCGAATTGAATTCTGACGATATCAAAGAATTCCATAAGAAAGTGGCTGAAATTAATGCCGACACAAAGAACTACAAACTGAACAACATCGAAATTCTGCATACGCTTCACCTGATGGTGGTGTGGAACTGAACACCGGTTTGGCTGAAAACCGTGAAGCAAACACAGAAAAATATATGGAACGCCAGTTGAAGAAGGGCAAGATTGATACTAACCTGGATGCAAAATACACTGCACAAGACTGGGAAGGCTTCCAAGAACTGGTATCTAAATCAAACTTGCAGGATAAAGATTTGATCTTACGTGTTCTTTCTATGTACAATGATCCTGAACAAAGAGAAGCTGAAATCAAGAATATCTCTTCTGTATACAAAACTTTGGCTGACGAAATCCTGCCTCAGTTGCGTCGTGCCCGTTTAACTGCCAACTATGACATCATCGGTCGTAGCGATGACGAAATCAACGAAGCATTCAACTCTGATCCTAAAGTATTGAGTGTAGAAGAATTATTGTACGCTGCTACCCTGACTAACGACAACGCTCGCAAAGAAGCTATCTTCACCAAGACAACTCAACTTTATCCGAACGATTTCCGTGCTTATAATAACTTGGGTGAATTGGCATTCGCTGCCGGTGATGCTGCTAAAGCAGAAAGCTACTTCAAACAAGCTGCTTCTAAGAACGCTAACGCTCCTGAAGTAAACGCTAACCTTGGTCTTTGCGAATTGGTTAAGGGCAATGTTGCAGCTGCCGAAACTTACTTAGGCAAAGCTACAGGTGCTAACGCTGCCGGCGAAGCTTTGGGTAACTTATATATCAAACAAGGCCAGTATGACAGAGCTGTCAACTCATTCGGTGACGCTAAGACTAACAGTGCCGCTCAAGCTCAGATTTTGGCTAAAGACTATAACAAAGCAAAAGCTACTTTGTCTGCAATCAAGAATCCGGATGCAATGACTGACTACTTGATGGCTATCGTTGGTGCTCGCACAAACAATGCTTCATTGGTAAGCAGCAGCATCAAGAGCGCAATCGCAAAAGATCCTTCAATGGCTGAAAAAGCTGCTAACGATCGCGAGTTCGCTAAATACGCTGATGCTATCAAATAATATAACTAGATATCATCTTGTCTAGTTTTTTAGATGATTATGACTGAAACCGGAGGCTTCGTGATGAAGCTTCGGTCTTTTTATGTAAAATAACCTTCATTTATGCCTGCCTTTAGCCACAAAATGCGTATTTTCGCAAAAAATATCTTGAAATGAAAAAATTACTATTCTTTCTTTTCACTCTTGTTGTGCTGGCAAGCGGCTGCGGCAAGAAAAATACATTCACCTTGGAAGGAAGCATTAAAGGACTTCCTTCAGACACTATATTAGTATTTTATCAAGAACCCGATTACAAGCTGGATACCATACTCCTCTCAAAAGGTAAATTCACTTACACCATTACCCCTGACACATTTACTATCTTCTCATTACTATTGGGAGAAAAACAAATCTTACCGATATATGCTGATAAAGGAGAAAGTGTTACCCTAAACGGAATGGCCGGAAAGATAGAGGTTAAAGGAAAGGGAGAAAACGCACAACTGGCAAAACATATCCAGTACCTTAGCACCTTAGAAAATAACAAGGCAGCTGTTATGACTGCTGTGGATTCGTTGATTAAAACCAACCCAAGCTCGTACAGCAATATCTATCTGATAGACAAATATTACGTACAGGACTCGCTTCCTGATTACAACCACATAGATCAGCTGATAAAAGGACTAAGCGGTATTATAAAAGACACACCTTATATTATAGAACTCCAGAATAAATTAAGTGAGAAAAAAGAACTGACAGAACATCGCTACGTTTCCAACATCTCGTGCACGGATAAAAAAGGAAAGACCGTCAACTGGAACAGTGTAAAAGGGAAATATGTCCTTTTGGATTTTTGGGCAAGCTGGAACAAAGAAAGCATTGCCACACAAGATTCTTTAGTATCCGTACAAAAGGCATTGAAAAAAGACAAGTTTGTTATTATCAGCCTCTCCCTTGATCTGAATAAAAAGGAATGGATGGAGAAAATCATTCAAAAAGATACCACGCAATGGAAACAAGTTTGCGATTTCAAAGGCTGGAACAATTCCATTGTCAAGCAACAAGCATAACCCGGATTCCTGCCAATATACTGATAGGTCCTGACAAGCGGGTCATCACACAAGATATACGGGGCAAAGAACTGATAGACAAAGTGAGACAGCTGACAGAACAAGATAAAGAGAAAGAAAAAGCCGCCAAAGAGGCAGAACGTGCTCGAAAGAGACAAATAAAAAATAAAAGAATGCTGGTAAAAGTCTATGGAGCAGCCGTTCAAGGTATCGACGCTACCATTGTAACTATTGAAGTAAATAGTTCACGAGGTATAAAATTCTTCCTTGTCGGTCTGCCGGACTCGGCCGTGAAAGAAAGTCATGAACGTATTATTTCCGCCTTACAGGTAAACGGATATAAATTCCCCACTTGTCAAATTGTAGTGAATATGGCCCCTGCCGACATACGCAAGGAGGGGTCTGCATACGACCTTCCGCTAGCAATCGGAATATTGGCCGCTACCCAAATCGTATCGGAAGAAAAACTTTCACGTTATCTTATTATCGGAGAACTTAGCTGGATGGAAGCTTCAACCAGTCAAAGGAGCCTCTCCATAGCTATCAGTGCCCGCGAGCAAGGTTTTGAAGGCTTCATACTTCCCAAACAAAATGCGCGGGAAGCTGCTGTAGTAAACAACCTGAAAGTATATGGCGTAGAAAATATCAAAGAGGTCATCGAATTTTTCAATAATGAACGCAATCTGGAGCCTAGCATCGTCAATACACGGGAGGAATTCTATGAACACCAAAGTAGCTTTCCATACGATTTTGCTGATGTGAAAGGACAAGAAAGTGTAAAACGCGCATTGGAAGTAGCCGCGTCCGGAGGACACAACCTGATTATGATCGGTTCACCCGGAAGTGGGAAGTCCATGATGGCAAAGTGCATGCCAAGCATTCTCCCTCCCCTTTCATTGGGTGAAAGTCTGGAAACGACTAAAATACATTCAGTAGCAGGAAAATTAGGAAAAGACAGTTCACTGATTGCCATCCGGCCTTTCCGTAGTCCCCATCATACAATTTCGCAAGTAACATAAATACACGATTTGGTGGTGGATATTTTTTTTCTATATTTGTATCCGTAACCAATAATGTATTCTTTCACTATGAAATGTATATTACTAGTCAGAGTTTCTACAGAAGCCCAATCCTATGAAGAACAGGAAAAGGAGCTATATGATCTGGCTCATTTCTATGGGTATGAAGATAAGGACATTTCTTCAATAGCTACTAAAGAAAGTGCTATAAAATTGGATGAGGAGGAAAGATTTGGTCTCAACCGTATGAAAGAGCTGCTTGAAACAGATGAATATGACTGTGTATTCGCTTGGGAAATCTCACGTATAGCCAGAAGAAAAAAAATATTATTCAGTATCCTTGAATATCTTACTACCAAGGGAATCCAACTAATCATCAAAGAGCCTAGAATTAGACTACTCAAAGATGACAGGACTATTGATGAAGGTGCCGAAACAATCTTCACCCTATATGCCCAACTTGCAGAATCTGAAATGAGGAATAAGATTGCCCGTTTTTCCAGAGCTAAAAAAGAAGGCTATAATAAAGGTAAATATATGGGTGGAAAAATAAAACTAGGTTATAAAGTTTCCGAAGATGGTTACTGGGAAATTGATGAAGAGGATTCCAAATTGATCCGCCTTATCTTTGACATGTATATTTCCGGCGAATACAGCTTGGCAGAATTAGGGAAAGAATTAAAGTCCAGAGGTTATTTTAAAAACCTATCTATTACCAATGTAAAAGCAGAAATGTATGGTTTACTAAAGAATCCGATTTATCGTGGCATAAGGACTAGTAACAATATCTACCCTCAGATTATAGATGATGATACATGGGAGAAATGCCGTAAGAAAAGAGAAGAAAATAGAACTCGCCCAAAAGCAAAAACACCTCACCTATTGACACCTTTAATCCGTTGCTCTTGTGGTGCGTCATATTCAGTTAATCTCATGGATGCAACATATTCATGTAGGGTAAAACATAATGCCGTAGAAAAAGGATTATCCCATTCTCCAGACATCAATATTAATATGATTGAGTCATTGGCATGGTATGTAGCTTTACAGGAACTACATGAGGATATGATCAATAAACGGAATAATGCCAAAGAAAACTATGAGAAAGAAATACAGGTTTACAATCAGAAGATAGCCCATTCACGTGAAGTATTGGAATCGACCATGCAGAGACGTTCCGATCTTGACGAGAATTATTTTGTCCATGCCGCTTCACAAAAGAGAAATATGAAGAACTGGCCCAAAAGCAAAATGATATAATAAAGGTAGAGCAAGGTAATATAAGAAAGTATGAAGCTGCAATATTAAACATGGAGAAACAGATTCAAGCGGACATTACCTTTGATGATATGATTGATTCTCTCAATCAGTCCTATGAAACCTTGAAAAATGGGACAGATATAGAAACCATGAGAAAAATCACCCACAGATACATTACGGATATTTATATCGAACCGTGGGAAGGTAAGGCAACATCCTTTTGGAAAAAGGTGACGATCAAAACTATCCATGATACTGACAAGAAAAAAAAGATAGAACAATTCAAAGAGCAGGGACTGGATGGCATTATTTTTACTCTCAAGGATATGTTCTATGTTAATACCCTCCACAAGAAAGCATATTGGAATGAAGATATGATGAACTGTGTACCAATGGTTTATATAGAAAGAATAACCAGAAAAAGAGGAAAAAGGACGAAAAAAAAGAAAATGGGAATAAGAGAATGCAGAAAATCATAACGTTTCTTCAATTTTAACTAGAGATTATTAATTATACAATTGGTTTAGAATTATTCTTTCTCTTTGTATAAACTAATTTTTCATATAAAAAACAGAACTGCATGAGTTATATGATTAACCTTACTAACATTATAGGAGAGTTTCCTGCATGGAATTTATCAACTGAGACAAGAAAAAATAAATATTTGGAATTTGAAGCTCCGAAGAGAAAATTCCAAAGAGAGCTGAATATTCTCAATTATACCAAATGTTCTGTTCGTGACTTATCTTTTTTCGCTAAATATCCTTTATTGAAAAAAATAATATCGTTTTTACAGGATAATGTTGAGACTCAAAACATGGACATTGCCTTGTTTTTAGAAATTGCTATCCTTTTAGCCTATCATGTTAAATTATCTGCAAAATCAGTAGCAAATTCAATCAACTATTTTTTGAAATGTCGCAATGAATTAACAAATAGCACTCATAAGATCTCACTTGCAGGATTAGAAATACTTGATGAGATAACAGCACTGATAAGAGAGTGTGAATTAGGCTAATCGATAAATCATCCAGTTTGCTAAAAAAGAAGTTGTTTAAAGATGAGGATTCAATCAATTTTGGAGAGGAAAGATTATATCCCAATGATTGTATTTTCGGATATTTACTACAGGAACACATCTCAGGTTATCTTCTCTGTTTGGTTACAGAGCCATTCGTTGAATTGTTTTATACCAATACTTCTTCAGTTAATCCCTGCTTTACGTTATTTAATGCTTTATGTTTCAAAGGCGAAATCAAAAGTTTCATTACAAAGGATGAAAATTTGTCCTATAGTGCTATAATAAAACAAAAAGATAATCCATTAGCGACATGTCTGGCTGTCACCTTAGATAAAATCACCTCATCTAATAGAATAAGCAGCCAATGGATTCTGGACAATATATCTCAAAACTATATAACTACTTTTCGTAAGCTTTGGTGGCTAAGTTCTATTTATGCAAAATATCATTCCAAATATTCTAATGAACTTAACAACAACAGAAACTTATTTGCCCAAGTAGAAAAGATTATTAAACTCGTAGAATTGGAAAGTGGCAAAAAACTAGTGATGCCCGATAATTATCCTATATCTAATGTCTTTCCAGAAACTATGGAAATGAAGAAAGAATCACCAGACGGAAAAAAAGGAGTAACTGAATTAGGTGTCTATTATTCTCAAAGAGAGAAGGACATAAACAGCCTTACTCAACAAAGCAATAATGACAAGGATAGGGAAAATTCCTTTTTTATATTGCCCGATGATTATTTTGAACAGCTTTCTGACAGTTGTGAGCGTATCTGTATAGATGACATCAAAGAAATTATAAAAAAGCAAGGAGTACAGAAATTCTATGAATTTATTGATTATATAGCAGAACAAGAATATATAGAAAACGATATCCAAACCAAAAAAAGTTTCGCCTACCGTTTGACTGGAAGACATAAACCTGATAATCTTTTGAAAAAAATAGAATGGAATACGGATAAGGATTCTGGCAGCTATAGACTTTACTATATCGTAAAGCAATTCTATTGGGGCAACGGAAGAAAAGGGATAAGAAAAGGAAACAATGTTCCAACTGGTAAATACCACCGAATAAAACTTTTTTTCATCTGTGATAAATATACTGGTGATCCTTCCACATACGCCAACAAAGCCCCCCAGGATTTTAAAACAAAACTGGAGGAATTCTTCACTAAAGAAATCAATAATAACAACCCCGTTCCGCAAGGGCTTCCTTCCCCAAAACCTTTATAATTTTGTATATTTAAGCTATTCTTGTTGGAAGAATAGCTTTTTTGTTCCATTTTTGCTCCACCTTTGCCCTATTTGTCCCATTTTTAGTTCCCACGACTCATATTTTCATCTTCATATTCTGCTTTGAACCAATTGTTTACCTTTTAGTTTTCTTCATTTTTTCATACAACACACTAATACAGAAGCTTTTATAGACAAATCAGTAACTTTGCGATACCAAAAAGCAATGAAGTATGAAACAAAGTATAGACAACGTAGAAATGCTGCGACTGATGGAGAAGAAGCAAAAACTCCTTCTTAAAATAAGAGCAGCCCTCGCATTAGATCGTATGGATCTAGTGAAGGAGTTGTCGTATGAGTTTCAGGTTGTACTAGAGAAAGAACATAACCTTAAACAGTTTAATTTTTTAAAATTATGAGTACAGAAAACTTATGTTCTGTAACAGAACAAGCAACCGTCCAAGCGATGGTAGAGAGTATTAACAATGGTATGACACCTCAGGGAAGTACTACGCCTGATAGTAACTGTAGCGCAAAAGAGAAGGAACAGTCAGCACAACTGCTTGCAAATAGTGTGCAAATAGATGGGGAAGCCCTCAAAGCTAAACTATTAATAAAATTAAGTAATGGTGAGAAGGTAGGAGTTTTTGATTTCCATAGAGCCGGTGGAAAATTTGCATATCTTGATAAAAACCGGTTAATCGACATGAAACATGTGGAATTTCTGTTTGGCTCCTTCAAGCGTGTCGGTATGCTAAATGACATTAAGGTTGTAGCAGCCCGAAAACTGATAGAAAAAGGTCATATTCTTAAAGATCGCGCAGGCAATATTCTTACATTAGCCACTCCTAATATAGATATGTATTATTGCATTCTTGACGGGCAGCACAAAGTGGATGCTCTTGCTCTTTGGCTAGCTAGTGAAGAAACCAGAAACATTCCGTTGGATGCACGAATGGAACTGGTGAATATTCCTAAAGATGTTCCTATAGGAGCATTTATTGGAGAATATAATCTTGCCTGTAAGAAATGGAATCATCGTGATACCGAAACACTTCTGGTACAGACCTTTGAAAAAGAGGGCAGGACTGTTCTTTCCAGTATAGAAAAATGCGTGAATGAGGATAAGATGACCCAGCGTGCCGCGTGGAAAATTTACAAGATGATTGACGGCTATAGAAAACAGAAATTTGAGGATGCGCTGTTTTACAATAAACTGTCTGATGAACTTAGAGGTACGGATGCTGAAATAGAGCGTGGAGACAGAATACGCAGAGCCATCCAGGTAGCATGTAGAAATGAAGTACGGATGAAGAGGAACAGTGCCATCATTGATGCTGTCATTGCAGCCTATAATGCCGTTTCTGATGTACAGAAAGCTGAAACGATGGATCAACTGATGCTTTTATCACTTCTTTGTCCAAACAGACACTACTTGCCGCCATAAAAGCCGATTCTGTAAGCCAAAAAACAGAAGTAATAACCCAAGCATGGAAAAATTTCCAGAAGGAAATCAAAAAGGATGGCAAAAAGGAAGAGTACGAGGCTTTGGCTTTAAATGCGGAAGAGGAGTACGACAGGATGGTTTCCAGTGTAGCCTCACCCAAAAAATCATCCAATCTTGACAAAATCAAAAAAATTCTTTCATAAAACAACTTCCCCCATCTTCGTGGTGGGGATCAACTATAATTTTAAATGATGAAAAATCAGAACAAAGAGTGTAATGGTGCATTATATTCAGGCGATGGAAAGGTATTTCTAAAGCTATTGAATCAAGAGTGCTGTTATTATGCTGTCGAAAACGGAACAGAGAGTATTTCGGATAATGCTTTTGCTACCCTCTCTTTTTCCAATAAGACCGAATTCTTGGATTTACCTGACTCGGTTACTAAATTAGGTTCAGGAGCTTTTCAAAGGATGGCTCTAAACTCAATAGCCATTCCTCCAAAGGTAACAGAAATACCGGAAAAGTTATTGTTCGGCTGTACCAATCTTGAACATGTACACCTGCCGGAAGGAGTGGAATGCATAAATCGGGAAGCGTTTTGGAAGTGCCCAAACCTAACCCGTATCACATTACCACATAGCTTGAAGGAAATCATAGGAAATCCTTTTGCCTATTCCGGTATAAGGGAAATTGACAACCTGTCTGAATATTTCAAAATCCAGGATGAATGTCTATATACGGCTGACGGTACACTGATTTTTAATTTTTCTAACAAACGGGAATTTGATGTGCCGTTCTGGGTTATGGAAATAGGCGGGAGTGCTTTTGAGGGGAATGTGTATATGGAGAAAATCAGTTTCCCCAGGTTAATTAAAATTGCCCCCAGAGCCTTCGCAAATTGTACTTCATTGACTACAATTTCTGTTCCCCAAAAGACAAAACATCGCTTTAACGTAGGAAAAAACAATTATAAACTGATAAAAGAACGTGATGATGAAAACATTAGATCAACTTAGGAGTGATGGATATATTCTCTGTCTCCCTCAAAGGACCAAACTTGATACCGGAATCATCAACAAACTACAATGCCGGTTGAAGTGCCCTTTAGAGAGTAAGATAATACTTCATGTGGTATCTGCTTACGATTATCTGGTACGTGGTATTTCCATAGTCGATGATAACGGAGAACTTGTTACTTCCCTTGATGAGGTTCTGGAAAAGAAACTGGTTATTGCCGGGAAGGATCTTAACCTTTGGTATGCTTTACAACAATCTGCAATCAGGGATGAGGAGATTGGCATTGAAATGGTCTCCTATAGGTGCTTGAAATTCTGATATTGGTTAGCAAGCATAGGTGCCGGCTTGCTTGCTCATAATTGAACTTTCTAAAAACTTTTGGATAATGAGAAAACAAAAAATTCCCATTACAGCCCTTTCTATGCCTGAAAACATCCCGGGTATAGAGTATAAATGGCTTAGAAACAGGTGGATGTTGAGTTTTAATAATAAAATAACAATGAAAAAAATATGAGTAATAATACAAAAATCTCGTGGACTAGCATTTCTTGGAATATAATGACAGGTTGTACTCCGATAAGTGACGGATGTAATGATTGTTATGCGAAAGCTATGGTTAAACGACTACAAGCTATGGGACAAGCGAAGTATCAGAACGGTTTTACTCCGACCATACATCCCGAGTGTATGAACGAACCCTTTTGGTGGAAAGGCAACAAGCTTGTGTTCGTGGCAAGTATGGGTGATTTCTTCCATATAGAAATCCCGTTTGATTTCATTGACAAAGTAATGGAAGTTATCAACCAGTGCCCACAGCATACATTCAGATTCTGACAAAACGGGCAGATAGAATGTATAAATATTTCAGTTCATACCATTCCTGAAAATGTCTGGCTCGGTGTTACTGTTGAGAATCAGAAGGTGAAAGATCGCATTGATTACCTGAAGAAACTGGATGCTCCGGTACGGTTCCTCAGTTGCGAGCCTTTGTTGGAAGACCTGGGAGCACTTGACTTGTCTGATATTGATTGGGTTATCGTTGGCGGTGAATCTGGTAATAGAGCCAGAAAGATGGAAAAGGACTGGATTTTGAATATTAAATCCCAGTGTGACGCTTCCACAGGTACAGCTTTCTTTTTCAAACAATGGGGTACTTGGAGTGCTGACGGAGTGAAACGTAGCGCTAAAGAGAACGGGTGTCTTTTGGACGGAAAAGAATACCACGCTTATCCGACTCCAAGAAAGATAAAACCTTGACAATAAACAGTGGGGAAGCCTAAATATACAAATAACAAGGCTTCTCCACAAATAATCAGATTTAGGAATTTCAGAGCCATAATCCGCCCCAAATCGCTAAAACGCTCCTCTGTAACCTTATGAACCTTATTCCTGAAAATGATTTTAAAATTGAATAGCATATCCATTGAAGGTTCAGAATCTTCATTGGATCGTCAGGAAAATACTGCTCCTGATGTTATCGTCCAAAAAGTAAGTATAACTCCGGAAAAATTCAAAGATGATGTCGAAGCACTGGTAAAGTATATCGGTGAGGAACATTTCGTTTCCGGTCTCAACATTGAAGTTACATTGAGTGAACTTCTTGCTGTAATTCCAAGAAAACGTAGAAGATGCGAAGCGTATAACTCTTTGGTAAAATACCTGAGAGAAGAAAGAAACATTTTATTAACCATTAAAAGCAATAAGAAGAATGTCAAAGATTTATAAGAAACAGCCGCTTGATATAGTAGTCAGTGGTATAACGCTAAGATACAGCATGAAATATAACATTTGGGTAAATTGGGCTGGAACTCGTGCTTATCGGAAATATAATGATTCGTCCTGGAATCGTTTTTTACAGATCCATACTGATATAAACGGTTCAAAATTCCTGAATGTCAAACCCAAAACCGTTCAATTGGATGAAGCTGTTGCCGATGCTTATAACCCCATGCCTAAAGACGGAAAGAAATATATTCTGATTCATAAAGATGGCGACTTAGGAAACTGTCAAGCCAATAATCTTGAATGGAAAGAGGTCAGGAAGTATAAACCAACAGCCACCAAACGTAAATTAGATAATGGTTTGGAAGTGAAAGTTGATGGAACAATACTTGATAAGAAAAAAGCATTACCTATTGTGAAAGAAATCGGAGACAGCGACACAGATTCGATGAAGGCAATAGAGCATCCCTATGTTTCCTATAGGCGAAAGAATAAGTGGGGAAACTATGAAGATAAGACTGCGGATGTTGATGATCTGATGGCTGCGGCAGAATATGTAGATGGGGATAAATCTACAATGAAAAGGCCAAGGGTACTTCATAAGAACATGGATTACAAGGATTTTCATGCTGACAATCTTAAATGGGTGGAAGAAAGCAGTCTTGAGTATCAAGAGTATATGGAAAGGAAGAAAGAGGATATGGATAAGCTGGAGAAAGAACTAAACCATAACAATCCCAATTTCAAGCTGCCGGACAATCAATAAATGAATAATCTGGGTTGGTCGGAGATGATGGTATGGAACGAAGTGGAATGTAATACATAACTGCAAGACAAGGTGTTATAAAAAAGTCTGCAAATTAGGTACAAATGCTTAAAGAATAGTGTTTTTGTAAGTTTTTTATAACATCCCTTCGGGTTATGTACCATAACTCATACTTCGTATTAGGCTTCTGTCTTCGACTAACCCCATATAAACTAATGACTAATGAACAAGATAACATTAAATGTACCTGCCGGAATAAAGTATCTGTCAGAATGGAAGGAGTTATGGAACCTTCTGCCTATGAACCAACACTATATCCTGAATAAAAGGATTTGTGGTTGTGGAGCTACTGAAGCCTATATCGGTTCAGACAAGAAAGTGATATTGGCCAGTCCCAGAAAACAGCTCATTTATAACAAGTATTCACAGCATCTCTCCGACAACCTCCATCTCTACCGTTATCAGGGAAACCGTGAGAAGTATTTTGAGAGCAAGTCTTATTCGGAAAAGGATGTCTTTGCTTTCAACGATGAACTAAGTAAATATATAAAATCAGGTGGGAAAAAGATCCTTACCACTTACGACTCACTCAGGAAGATAAAGGAAGTTCTGGTAGCTGATGGTGAAGACCTGGATGAATGGACTGTGGTAGTGGATGAGTTTCAAGCCATGTTCTATGATTGCCAGTTCAAGCCTACAACGGAATATGAGTTCGGGCAGATCCTGGGAGCTTTCAGTACTGTGGTCTATCTTTCAGCCACACCTTTCCTGGAATCCTACCTTGACATGACCCGACAATTCAAGGATATGACTTTCTATGAACTTTTATGGCCTGAAAGTATGATGCAGATTCCGAAAGTGGAGGTTATAAAATCCAAAAAGTCTGTCTTCAAACTATGTAGTGAGCTGACCGGCAAATACAGGGAAGGAAAAGGAAATAGTACTGTCGTGGATGGTAAGGAATTTGTAGCGAAGGAAGCTGTTTTCTATATCAATGATGTTTCCGTTATAAAGAATATCATAAAGAAAAATGGCTTGAAGGCGGACGAGGTAAACATAATCTGCTCTTCCAAATCAGAAAACATCAAGAAACTGAATGAATTATCCAGGGAGACGGGAGAAAAGTTTATGATCGGTGATATTCCGGGTAAGGGAGAACCGCATAAGATGTTCACCTTCTGTACTTCCACCGTATATATAGGTGCTGATTTCTATTCCACCAACGCCTATTCCTATATCTTTGCCAATCCGCTGGTGAAAAGCATGACCGTGGATGTTTCAGTGGATTTACAACAGATAATAGGTAGACAGAGGCTTGATACAAATCCGTTCCGTAATACAGCCACTCTTTACTTTAATACCCGAAAATCAAAGGTTACGGAAGAGGAACTGGAGAACTCAATCAAGGAGAAGAAGGATAAGACAAAGAAGCAGATTGATAATTTTAATGCGGTTCCGAACAAGGATGAACAATTGCAGATGATGGAAAATACAATCAGGCAACAGGGACATAAGGAACACTATTGCTGTATTATCAAGGATGCGGATAATAATGTCAGAATTGTTGAGAATGAAATCCTTGAAATATCTGAAAGAAGAGCATGGGAAGTTACAAACCGGATCTATAACAATGATTTTTCCATGTGCCGTGCTTTAAGGTTGGTGCTGTCGTTACAAAATCCTCAGGAAGTGATGATCCTGAAGTACAGCGGATTTTCAAGGAGTGGAATCTGGATAATCAGTTCCCTAGAAAAGCCAGACTGTATTGTGACCTATATGATAATTTCCCTGAACTCTTGGAGGACTGTACTTTCATAGAGGGCAAATATAAGAAATATCATGACGCTCTTGGAAAAGAAGGATTTGAAGCGTTATGTTGGAGGGAAGACTATATCAGACAAGCTATCGAACCTACTCCTTTTGACAAGCTACCCAAGGATCAGATAGCAGTGAAACTAATAGATGCTTTGAAGACAGACAAGACTTATACCAAATCAGAAGTCAAGGATTTACTTCAAGGTATCTATAAGGAGCTGAATATAGCAGGAAAACCAAGTGCTTCCGATATATCCGAATATCTGACCTGCGAGGATAGGACTGTCAGGATGAAAGGTAAATTGATAGCGACTTCAAGGTAACATCACACTTCAGAACAAAAATATCACTTTTCAATAGAATTACAGACATCAATCACCCTGAAGAATATGAAATAGATAAGGTATTGGATATAATCAAGACTAGTAGTTATTATCATGTAGCCGAAAAAGTTGATGCGGTAAGGAAAGCCAAAACCAAGGAAGAAAAAGAGAAAGCCAAGATGAAACTTCCGGCTGTAACATGGAACGGAACTTTCAAGACCAAGAACAGAAGCGGTTTGATTCACTACTCTTCATTCACGGCTCTTGACTTCGACCATATTCAGCCGGAGAAAATGGATGAGTTTGAGAAATGGTTACAAAGTTTCCTATGTGTCTATGCCTATTATAGCACTCCAAGCGCTAAGGGTTATAAAGCCATTATTCTCCATGACAATTATGAGCCGCTTTACCATTATGACTTGTATAATCAGCTCTTGAAGTTGTTTGATTGCCCTGAGATAGATAAGAGTACAACGGATTTGGCCAGAGGTAATTTTCTGAGTTATGATCCGAACCTATGGAAAAATCCGAAACCTCAACCTTTCCACTTCATTCCATCTACCCCTGAACCAATTATACCCGAAACTGTTACAGAAACCATAATAAAGGATGAAGCCGGAAATGAAATGATAACCGAGGATGATTCTTATGTAGCCAAATTCCTGAACACTCTGAGCAGACAAGTTGTTTCCGATGATAGTATAATCCGTATCCTTGGGAAATCTGGACTGGAAATCAATAGCCAACGGGAGGAATAATACTACGATGTCTTATGCTGGAGTTCTATGTAAGGCAGGAGTAGAGAAAAACAGAGCCAAGTCATTCATCGAAGAGCTTGTTCCGGATTATGATATTACTGAAATAATTGAATATGCCTACTCTCATAATACTTTCGGATGTGAACGTAGGAAATATAAATCAAGAAAGAAATAGCCAATAAACAGAGGAGACTGAACCATACAAGTTCGGTCTCCTTCATTTTTTCCACATCACAAGAATCAAGTCCTGTAAGTGATCTTTTTTAGGAACACTCAGCCCAATATTTACAGATCACAACAGGATTGATAAATACAAAAATAGGAATAATAAACCCAAGATCAAAACGGCTGCATTTTTATATTCGGAATAGGCTCTTCCATTATTTTTACAACAAAACTTCTTTAATATTGGAAAGCAAATTCTAAAATCAGCAGTTATGGTCCACGAAAGACAGTAACAGTTTTATCCATTCACTCTTTTTCAACAAGCAATATAAAAAGATGAGGTTACCTCCTTTTCGGAATAACCTCTCCACAAAACTAAATCCTTTGATGGTCAGTCTGTCCCTGCCTTCACAAGTAAAAACAAACAGGTGAGAAAAAATAAATTTATATTTTAGTTGAAATGTTATAAAGGTATGCAGATTACATGACATAAACAAATGATATGCAAAATAAAAAACGCCACCATCAGATTGAAAGCAGCGTTGAATAAGGAATCAAGAGGTATACCAGAACACAACAATTATATAATTTAAGCTCTTCCCCAAAAAAATATCCAAGCAGAAACAGCATATTTTTTTACAGAGAAAATAAAAAAGAAATATCCCTGCTAATAAAAGCAAAGATATCCTCTGTCTGACTTTGAGATATTTTTTACTACTTCTTGAAATGATAATCACATAAAGCTAACGGAATCTTATACTTCCCAAGAACCCTCATTTTCATTTTGGAGACAACTTTCCTAACCGGTAAACAATAATAAAATAAAGGATTACCTGGAACCTGACCATATCCTACCAAAACATGATCCACCTTAGACAATAACGAAATACTTTTATCATCCAACTCGTATTCATCATCTTTGATCTGAGGTATCCATAAACACAACATCCTCAACATTTGATCATCTGTTGTTTTAAAAGCTATAATCCTGTTTTCTTGAAGTTCACAATTAAGAGTGAAACGATTGGCACTGACAAAACGACAAGCCATTGATGCGAATTGTTCATTCTCTTCAGCCGATACAGAAACAAAGAAGAGAAAGAATATAAAAAGAAAAAATTGAATTTTACGTAACATATATAAACTCACTTTAAATGTACTTTGAACACTAACCCACCAGAAAAATAACGACACCTGTTAAATTCCACCACTGCATTTACATAGTCTTTCCAGAAACTGTATTCCATTCCTATATTCACCTGATACACCGAACCATCAGGATCAAATGTCAGATCAGATCTCACATCGGTATAACCCGGAACAATCTCACCCATCAGATTCACACCATTAATAATCCTGTTCATCAACGAACCATTTTCTTTCAGGTCAAAACGAAAATTAGCACCAAAAGCCGGATTATTAAGCTTGTTATCAAAACGGTTGCTATAAATCCATGAAATATGTCCACCCAATGTACCGATATTATCAAAATAAAGATGTTTGGTTATAGCCAGATAGTAACGGTTCAAGAAACCATTTCCATAATCCTGTTCCGACAGATTCGATAATGAACCACCATTGGCTGAATCTCCAATTCCATCATTAGCACCTATAACTATCTGGGGAGTCCATGATTTCCACCAGCCTTCTTTCCAGATTCTAAGACGAAAATGAAAAGAACGGTCCTGATTGACAAACTTACCATAAGTAGAAGGAACCCAAAAACCAGAGCGATTACCATAATCCACAGGAACAGCTTTATGACCAATACATAAATAACCAGCTTCCAACCAGGGAAAAACTGTTATATTGATATAGTAATTCCATGTATCATACCACCATCTCGGTACTGTAGCGTGATGATTCAACCAATTACCTCCAACCATGAAAGTTTTGTCCCTCTGCATATCGGCTGTAGGCATATTCATTAAGCCAGTTGTACCATAATTGATCTGGGAAATCACTGTTGTCGGTATAAAAAACAGAAAAACGAGTAATACACTTATGAAAATTCTATTAGATCTCATTCTTCAAATTTATTTTTTAACCTGTACCGTTTCCATTTTTCTTTTCCTCATGACGCATAATCATCACCATCAACCTCACATCCATAAAAAGAAAATAAGTTCCAAAAATCATAAGAAACAACCACCATCCATACTCAACCCATATGGCAAGATGGTTCACAAGATAAAATAGAACAGTTATACCTGTCCAGAAGCAAAAAGTAAGAACCAACATGGATTTCCATATCAATTTTACCGCGAAATGATAAAGACGGAAAGAGGGAATAATCATCAGAATTTCTTGCCGAAAGCGATATTGAGGAAAGTCTTTACAAGAATTTTAAAATCGAAAAACCAGGAACGGTGCTCAAGATAGAACAGGTCATAACGAAGACGACGAAGCATCTTCTCCATTGTATCGGTATAACCGTTATAAAGCGTGGCATAAGAAGTCACCCCCGGACGTATCTGATATAAAAAACGATAACGTGGATCATGTTCCATTATCTGGTCAATATAGAATTTTCTTTCAGGACGTGGACCGATAAAGGCCATATCACCGATAAACACATTCCATAACTGAGGAAGCTCGTCCAGATGATGCTCACGAAGAAACTTGCCGATTTTTGTCAATCTCGGATCTTCCCCACCTTTATATAAAGCCGGTCCGAACTTCTCAGCATCCAGACGCATACTCCTAAACTTATAGATATTGAATGGTTTACCAAAACGCCCAATTCTTTCCTGTTTGAAGATGGCAGGACCACCATCCTCACGCTTTACAGCAATGTAACAGTATAAAAACAAGGGAGAAAAAATAATCAATGCAATAAATGCAATCAAACAGTCCCCTATCCGTTTGACATTACGTTGAAAAGCATTCATTCCGTCAGGAATGAACGCATCAGTCTGTTGTTCCATATTGTTTTGATTGATTTAATATAAAAGAAATGTCTTTATGCCTCGACCTTGGATGCAATAAAAACATGTTTGCTATCTTAGCTTTTTTTATATAGGAGTGCCCTCCATCTATTAGGCATTATTCGAGTTATAACCCGGATAATAACATTTTGGACATACCTTGGAAATGATATAAAATGACTTCTCAAAAGAAAATTTTGGAAACATACTTCTGTACCAACATATTTCAATCCACCTCTCCGCTTGAACATATCCGAAGAAGAGCGGAAATACAACAGGCTCTCCTGGATATTATAGAATTTTGCTCCATTCATCAACATACGGACCCATAAATAATAATCCTCAAACAAAGGAAAATGTTGATATCCTCCCGCTGCAAGTACCGCTCCTTTCCTAAACATTACAACTGGATGATTTATAGGATTTCTTTTTTTTGCAAATTGAGAATATCTTCATGGCATTCCGGAAGTCTTCTCACAGAAACCACATGTGAAATATCCCCTCAAACTCATCAATCCATGATCCCACCACATCCACTTCCGGATGTTTTTGAAAAATTTTCACCTGCTTTTCAACGCTCCGGTTTCGCTATATCATCTGTGTCCATACGAGCTACTAGATCGTGAGAACAATGCTTCAATCCTTCATTAAGGGCCTTACCAAGACCTTGATTAACTGGTAACGAAACTACTTTCAATATATAATATTTAGACTGATATTTATTTATAACTCGTTCCAAGTCATCAGTCAGAGGTCCATCCTTAACTAAAACAACCTCATGAGGAAAGAGTATCTGTGAAAAAATACTATCTAAACTTTGAGAAAAATAAACAGGATTTTCTTTTTTATAAACAGCCAGAAGTATAGAAAACATAACCTAATTTGTATATACAGCTAAATAATCCCGATAGAAACAATCTGGGGAATAATGTTCCCAAAAACATTGACAAGCCACTTCAGATTTATCTGTTTGCAACGCCAATTTTATAGCCTCCATTAAAGAGTCAATTTTTTCTCTCTCAAAAAATGTTACTTCATTCTCTGACAGTATTTCTTTAAAAATTGGTATGTCAGAACAAACAATATTTCTTTTATAAATCATAGCTTCCAATAATGATAAAGGAAATCCTTCACTACGACTAGACATTACGTAAATATCATAGTAAGGCAAATATTGATAAGCATTTTTTTATAACCTGCAATACACACACGATCCCTTACCCCCAATCTATCTGCTAAATCTAATAATGAAATTTTAGATTTTCCATCTCCTACAATCCATAATTTAACATTAGGCATAAACGGTAACACTCTGATTATTTGGTCTACACCTTTTCTAGGAGTCAACAGAGCATTACACCCCAACAATATTTTATTTTCTTTAAACGATAATATTCTTTTTACTTCTGCTGTATATAATTTGTTACATTTATCAATAATACAAGTATTATGTACTATAAACAACTTCTTTTGAGAAATCCATCGGGAGTAATAATTCAAAGCGACTTTTGTCAATACTACAACTTCGTATGACGACATAATAGAAACATCCACATATTACCTATTAGATATGCAGTCAATACATTATATTGGGCGGCTAAATCCTGTATAACCATGTTATGTAAAGTAGAAATACAAACTGTACCTTTTAAACGCCATGGTTTATGCAAAAAGATATAAGCATCTGGACGTAAGCCATGAGAATGCACAATATCATAAGACGAAAAATTAATAGACTTTAAAAAAAATATTCTTTCTGTTTTACAAGGAAATTTCAGTTCTATAATATTATCAAAATAATAAACCGTACATTCATGCCCATGAGCAAGCATTTCTTGAACAAGATGAAAAACGACCAAGACTGGTCCCCTCTGAGCCAAAGAGGGAACAATATATGCTAATTTCATCGTAACCACCCCCGCATTTTTCTAATCAAATAAACAATTGACAAAGACAACCAATATATTTTTTTAATAGCAGATATCAATGCTAGTTTATAATAAAAAGGATACACTGAATTTCGCATAATGTACATATTTGCATCTGGATACATATTTGTAATCTTCTTGATTCATCTTTATTATTGCAATACTGAAGCCACACAAAACGAACATTGTTTTTTATCTGCATTAAATCGTTTTGATGGCATTCATATATATTATGCTTAATCAAAAAAACTCTATAAGAGAAACAATCTTATTTAAACCTTCTAATGCTATCAAAGACATTTTAGCTGTCTGAGAATTTTCATATTGCACATAATGTAAAAAAGGCTTGTTTAAATAATAAATCCGATTTGCATAATAAAAGCACTTGATAGAAAATAACAAATCCTCCCATACATTAAATTTTTCCACAAAACGTATATTATTATCCTCTATAATATTCCTATTTATTAGTTTATTACATGTTGATCCATGCAGTTTACCTTGTAATAACAGAGAGATACATTTCTCACCTATATCCGGACATTTTTGAGTTTTCACATATTCTCTATCAATATAATTTACAAAATAATCTGAAACAATAATATCTGCCTGCGAACGTTGTTTTGCATAATACATCTCTTCTAACATGTTTGTTTCACAAAAATCATCGCTGTCAATAAATATTACATATTTCCCTGTTGCACTATTTAAACCTGTATTTCTAGCAGCGGCAGAACCTCTATTTATAGTATGATTAATTATCACTGTTTGAGATTGTCTAAGAGGAAACTTTTTTAATGCAGAAAGTAAAATCTGAATACTCTCATCTGGAGAACAATCATTCACAAAAATATATTCCACATTCTGATAAGTTTGCATAAAAAGAGAAAGAGCACATTTATATATATAATTTGCAACTTTATATACAGGAATTATTACAGAAATCTTATCCATATCAATAATTGTTTATGTAAAAATGCTCCCAAGTATTTTTTCTATCATAAAAAAGTTCGCATACCAGTAAGTATATTGTCATAATCATATAATATAGTATCTGTAAGAGCTATCGTTCGACTTATAGAAAATAATAAATAAAAAGAGATTAATACCTTATGATAACTAATCCTTTCTTTTCCAAACAATAATAAAGGTATCAATATCCAATAAAAGTAACGAAACATTGCTGCCACCCGATCAATAAAAATAGAGAAATCAGAACAATAAACCATTAATAGCAGATACATATAAGCTGTGTTTATAAACAAACGATTTATACAACTTCTGCTCCAATCTCGAGGCATATTTATAAAGCAGAAAAATGTAACTATACGTTCCACAAAGCCAAAAGATAATCCATAAGGCTGACTAAACAAATCTGAATCTAAATAATTTATAAGCATCATTGAATACACCCCTCCCATAAACGTCAGCACTGGTAATAAAACTAATTTAACAATACCAATATGACAAATGAAAAGCAAATTTCCAATTACAAATAGTGATCCAATTAATCTTTTATTAATATCTCTATTCAGAAGGAAATATAGCGGGAAGAATAATATCGCACTAGAATGAAATCCTATTGCTATCGTATTATAAAATAAAAAATATGTGATTTTTTTTCTATACACATACTGCAAGGAATAAATAAAAAGCAATAAAGCCTTTATATTCCTCATTAAATCAATCTCGTATCCCATACTAAAAACGATAAAGAAAAAGAATCCCCACGCATAATATTTGGATAAATATAATTTAAAAATTAAATGTAATAATATGAAATCAAAACAGGTGGAAACCAATACAAAACCATGATAATCAAGTCCAATAATTTTACATCCAACCATAAAAAATCCAAAGCATGGTTCTGTTGAATATTTTTGTATAATCAAATCAGAAGTTTGATTATATATTTCATAATAACTATACCAATCCCAACCTACAAATCCCCGACACCCAAAAAATAAAATGAAAATTCCTCCACTAATTAAATATTTTCTATGTATAGTACATCTTAAAAAGTTAACAGTTAAAAAACAAAATAAGATAAATAAATAAGGCAATGAAAATATAAAGTTATGGAATTGCATACCTCACAGATTATATTATTATAATTTGGCAAATCGCTTATTCTTTAATAATCTCACTTCTTTTTTCAAAGGAGTAAAATATTGTGGATATATTTTTTCCAATCCAACTCTAACTTTAGTTTTTAACATTATTCTAAAAAGATAAAAATATGATTTGAACGATAACTTATTATTAATAATCAATTCATTTTCTTTCACTCGCTTCAATTCGTTTCTTAATTGTGTAGAAACACCATTTTCACACTCACAAATAGATATATATTGAGGTATATATTTAAAAACATACCCTTGCTTGTATAAGCTAAACAACTGATTATAATCAGCACAAATGTTATATTTTAAGTCAAAAAGATTATTCTCCAATAACACTCTTCTAACAAAAGTAGATTGATGAAAGATTGGAAAACTTTTACTAAAATTTTCCAAAGAATCCACTAGGTGAAAATATTTACCAAATGAATATACACTTACTCTATTACCATATAATATATCTACTCCTTCATATTCATTTAGAATGCTAGATATAAATATTTTATTTAAAACTTTCATATCTAAGAAAGAGTCACCACAATTCATAAAATTAATCCATTCACCCGTTGCTATTTTTATTCCCTTATTCATCGCATCATAAATTCCCTCATCCGGTTCACTCACCCAATAAGCTATTTGATCTGCGTATTTTCTAATAATATCTATTGTTCCATCCTTACTCCCCCCATCAATAATGATATATTCTATATTGGGATAAGTCTGATTTATAACAGAAAGAATGGTCTGTTCAATAGTAGCAACAGCATTGTATGATACCGTTACAATTGAAATTAAAGGATCATTCATTTTTTCCAACCTGACAAATTTATAGTATTATTCATCTGAATTAGAACACTCTCTAATGCCAACTTTACATTTGAATCATTCAATTCAAACAAATTTCCATCCCCGATATCACTCATTGCCTTCATAGACTTCATAGACGTTATTTTTTTATTTTCATCTAAAACGAAGTTTATTTTAAAATCATGTCCCATATACCTGCATCCTTCTATTTGAGAATGACAAGCAACAAATACAGGAAATAATAATTGGATATAACTTCCATATCTTTTATATCATAATCTGTTTTCAAAGAAAAGTCCTCTATCATTTATCTTTATCCAGTCCCAATTCAATCATATAAACAAGTAAAGGAAACAAGGGAAGATCGGTAGAAAAAATAAAATCATGTGCTACAAATTTCGGTTGTTTGATTCGCGATTTTACATCAAAACTCCAGATATGTACATAATCCCGCAAGGATAAATTGTCTATTTGCTGTTTCATATTGATAAATTTATCAAAGATATTTTTCAAACCTATCTTCTTTTGCAACCGACATTTCAAAAGGCTGTTAGCTACCTCATGCAAAGAATAACGAAATGGTTTACAGGACAAGAACTTACACATATATCCTTCATAATTTGCTTCTTCACCATAGAATGATGGAAAATATGCCCTGTCACCTCATAATCCATCACTAATACAATATTATCAAAACCAAATTTATTGGTATGCTCCTCAGTTTCATCCAAATGGACGCTGATAACATTTAACAGACGAAACAGGTGTTTAGGATCAATGCGGTCCAAATCTTCTACAATCAGAACTGTCTTGCTGTCATCCTCATGAATCTTTAAAAGAGCTTCCTCAATTGTTTTAGTATAAATATCATGTTCATAAATACCACCTTTCATTGAAAGGAAAGAGTCAAAATATTTTTCAGTTTTACACCTTCGCTTTTCATACTCCTGTTTGAGCGTTTTAAAAGTTTCCATTGTTTTTGTCAGTCTTTCTCCTTCGGGTATGAAATTCAACAAACACGCAAACATTTCATATGCAGCTTTCCATGAGAATGCAGATTTACAGATTTTTCCAAAATCAAGATTCTCCAATTTACCGTCTTCGTCCAATCGAAGCAATATATCCCGTTTAATATATTCAAATATATCATCAGTCGGAGATACTGAATAGTTCACCGGATGTATAGTTATATAATAATATTTTTGAAAATATTTTTCTTTAAATTTCTGTAGAAAATAAGTTTTTCCATCTCCAAATTTGGCTGAAAAGACTATCCGGCTGCTTGAATCCAAATATTGTTTAAAGTCCTCCATCCTCTTTTCCAAAGGAATAGCTATCGGCAATATCTTCACGTCCTTTTTCATTGTTGCAATTTTGAGATGAGACGATCCTGCTACATATATATAAAACACACTTGGCGAAAGATTTTAAATCCTGTAAAACACTTTGTGATGAATCCAGCTTTACACCTGTAGATCCTGAAATACCAAGTTGCCTAACGGCAAAAGGAACATGAATAAACATATAACCATACAAACGACTTTCTGATATTGCCTCGTAAAGAATATGTTCAAAAAATATGCCCCGGCTGTCGTTTATTTCATTCAGCCTTTTCAAAAAATATAAAGAATAAAATTCCGGAGAGGCAACGAAAACCTCCGAATAAGCGACTTTTTTCATTTAGATTCAAGCTGCCGATACAGTTCTTTTATTGAAATGATGGAAGAAAAACACGCCACCCAATATTTGCTTTATATTCGTTACTATATGCCTGCCGGTTATTTTGACGATATAGTCATGATTATTTATGAAAGAAGAATGATTAAATGCATACTTGATGATTAATCCTTCGCCATAACCTTTTCCCAAAGCTTTATTATATCCATTACCATTGAATGATAGAATTTCAATACGCTTATTCTTGGCATATTCCTTAAAATGTGGAAGAAAATCATAGCCGGAATTCTCCACTAACAATATATCAAAATCTGTCTTTGTCAAATAATAAGTTATAGATTTTAAATATTGCTCCAATCTTATCTGAGGATTCTGTAAAACTGTAAAAGCCATTCCTTGAGGATTCACACAAGCTGTCAAAAATAACAGGAATTTTTTATTCATCTTTTTAATTATTGATTCCAGATACCCCGGGCAGTGCCTTTTATTAGCTTTTGTATCTGTAAACGTCCTACAATAGCTTGACATAAGCAAACTATAACAGGAACGGACAATACTCCAATCTCTCCCCAATATTCACATGCCATATTCATTGTAGGCAAGGCTATCAATGCAAAAAACAAATAAATGAGAGCTTGAATACGAACTTTTCCTATCCCGTTAATCATATACACATATACACCTACCAAAATTTGTAGCAAAATATACAGCAGAATAGTTACAGATAAAGAAAAAGGTATTTGTATATCACTGCCAATCCAAAATAAATAGAAATAATCACAGCTAAATAACATGACCAATGAAATTGGAATACATAATAACCACATCATTTCCAATTTCCTTTGAACTTTTGACATCCATAAGCCATCATGTTTTATATATGCATCCGTAAAGGCTGACCAAAATGGAGTTAAAATTATATTAGCAACCATATTCAGTACATTAAAATACTTATAGGCTATATTATACTGAGTCACAGCTTCCGGTCCTTCCACTCTAGACAAAATAATATTAATGAACTGGAAGATAAATAACATGGAAATCATGATAACAAAAAACTGTCCTCCTAATCCCAAAATCTTTTTAGTCAACGAAAAACGAATATAGTGCAATGACGGTGCTACAATCTTATATCTCCTTCCACAAAACATCAGGATAGAAACCACCACCAATAACAAACATGGAATTCCTGAAAAAGCCAGAGCTAAAGCACTCAAGCTTCCTGTCGTAATTTTCGTCAGAATATAAATACAAACAAAGGCCAAAACTTGTCCTCCGGTCTGTATCAGTGAAGCCAGGGCAGGTTTCTGATCAGCAGTCAGCATTGTGGTAAAAACACTGGCTACAATATTGATGCAGAAAAAACAGGCCAGCAAACCAAATACGATATGAAGTTCCTCATTATAAACCGCGTCAATATTCAAGATACTACTCCAGTTCAGATATTTGTTCACCATCAAGGTTATCAATAGAATAACAGAAAACAACAGGAACAGTACAGCATAAGTGGTACTGACATATTCTTTAGCCAGCCTGATATCCCCCTTCGCTTTCGCTTCTGCAAAACGGTTACGAAAACCATGGGCAAATCCCAAGTCAAAATAGGACAACCAGGCTATGATTGAACTTAAAGTCAGCCAGATTCCATATTTTGTCGGATTAATATAATCAATGGTCAAAGGAACAACCTGCAATGAAATCAGAATACTGACACATTTCAATACCAATGAAGCAGCGATATTTTTCTTTACGATAACGCTACGTTCATTACCTTTTGTAAAATAAGAGTAAATTTTAGATCTTATATTAACCATATAGTCTTTCTATACTAACTACTACTTCACAACACTTTCTTCACCGCCTGAATATGCCACCTATGATAATTTCCATTCAAAGCAGCCGGAGAAATAGACAGAACCTTATAATCAGGTTTGTGTGATGAATAATATGTTTCCGAAAATAGTCATCAGCCTCATCATGTGGGACAGAAGCCATCACGACATATTCAGGATAACCGGAAACCATGAACAGACTGATTTCACACCCCTGAAAGATTTTATCCACTCGAAAGGCTGATCTCTCGAATGCCACCCAGTATGTACCTATATTATAAAGGTGGATGAACTTCCCGTTGTTCCTCTCTCTCTCCAAGATATCCTTATGATAATCCTTTATCAGCATCTGAAGCCTGATTCCTGCCGGTAAAGCCTTAGTCATGATTTCTTTTCTTCGGTTCCTCAATTACTTCTATAAGGTCGGGAGAAAGAGTAGCCATTGCAAGAGCCAGTATACCCTGCAAGCTGATAACCACTCTCCGGTCCCTGCTTCCCTTCACTTTCACAAAAATCCCCTCATACCCCTCGAACTGTCCGCCTGTGATCCTGACTTTTGTTCCTTTCTTAAGTTAACCTCATCGGGACTGAAAAAATAATCTGTTCGTCATAAGTTCCGGCGACAGCTATGAAACGTCTCATCTGCTCATCGGGAACTATGATCTTCTCACCGTTACGGATATCCATCATATACTGAAAATAGGGGATACCATACTTTATTCTCTGAAGTTCGGACTGGGTTGTATGGACAAAGACAATATCACGGATTACAGGAACCAACTCACGTCTCCTGCGTCCATTCTTTAAATGGATTTCATAACGCATCGGAATAAAGCTGTTGATTCCTTTCTGATCAAGAAGTCCTTTGATTTGCATCCCTCTGCGATAAGTAGCACGCATCGCAAACCATTGCATTTTTTCACTTGAGCACATAATTACGGAGCATTGAAACACGCCTATGTTTTTGTATTTCAATCACTTACGAAGCACTGTCTAAAATTACCGAAAGAACTGAACTCTTCCGTTTACATAATGTTTCGATCTTTTCAGGCAACAAAGATAAGAGTATTTTGATTATCCTGCAATAAAAGCGTATAAAAAATAGGAAAACTTGTTTTTTAAAGAATAAGACACTTACATTAACAGAGGGTAAAAAAGAGAAAGAACAAGCCATGTCCACCCCGGATTGCATAATCAAACAGCCAAGGAATTCCATTCAAAAAAACGCAAATATGAAATATTTTTCTATCTTTACAAAGACTTGAAATAAGACATATTTCAAAACTATTATTAATTTGATAAAAGAACAAAATGAAAAACACTCATGAACTTGAAGACGATCTACGGGAACGCTGGCTGAAATCCTATCCCGATGACGAACGGAAAGCATTCTGTTTTGACGGACTATGCTATAATGGAGAAATTTACAATGATGGTAAGAATGCACACCAAGGTAATGAGGAGAAACTTGGAACAACACCGACAGACGCATACTCTTTCTGATGAAGGATACAAACAACAATTCAGACAGTGATTACAGGGAATGGCACTGGAGAAATATAAATCACAATTTTTTCAACTGCATATTTAAATGGCTGGAAGGATTGTCGAGAATAAGCAAAGATTTTATTCCCACAATGGAAAATGGAGATTATGCAGCCGTACCCAATGCTGTTGTTACGAAATATCCACTTGCCATAGTCAATATCAAAAAAATTTCAGGAACTTCATTCGTCTCAAACAAAACATTGTACGAATATGCAAACAGGGACAAGGCTTTCTTACAGGAGCAGATACGTGGCATCCTTCACCCCAATATCATAGTATGTGGAGGAGGAAAAGGTACGGTTCTGAATATAGCCAAAAACATAATATATGAGGATGAATCATTCAGGGAAATAAATTATTTCTGCCATTATAGCAGGAAACTGAATATTCTGCTGATAGACAGTTTTCATCCGTCAGCAAGAATAAACAGTTACTGGAAAATAGAGGATATGATGCTGAAAGTTCACGAATTCATTCTAGAAACCGATCCCCCATTTATGAAGTAAAGCATTCACATCATATAATACACTACTCAAGATTTCATAAGGACATACTGCATCATATCATAGTTGGTCAGTTCCTTGATCGTACTGAAATGGTTACGCCGGAAATCATTTATATGACGTTTATGTACAAGAGCCGTCAGAATCACATCAGCAGAAATATCCTCAGTTATTGAATCCAGCAGTCCGTCTATCGTATCCGGATCATTATCTCTTATATAATAATTATCTATATGAAAACCGGTATTGTTCTTCTTCAAGGGCATAAAACCGGAAATATCACTATCTTCCATAGCAATATACCATACTGTTCCCGAGAAATTCTTGAAAGGATAATTGTTGTTACTCTTCAATACTTTCGGATTCATAACCAAAGGAGCTATCAGACTGTAAAGTTCCGGATCATTATCTTCTATCTGCCTTATTTTCATGCTATCACAAAATTTTGAACATGGCAAAGTTATTAAAAATGAAAATAAGAATATCAGCAGGAAAAACAAAAATCCACCAACCTGCAAAATGAAACAGACTAGTGAAATGTTAAGAAATTAAAATAGAGATAAACATACTTTTTAATTCAATTCATCTCAATAAGAGTCCTGTTAACCGGTCTCCTATTTTGTCATCTTCAATTCAAAGTAAAATTATACAAAAGAGCTACTGTTAACAAAAGAAAAGCAGGCTATGGCACATCACAGCTTTTATGTCCGGAATGTTTTTCTTGCTTTTGCTCCTAAAACAACAAAATTGAAACAACACTGAAGTAAAAATATATATGAATTACATTGGGAAGATCGGATATTATTTCCGTAAATTCGACAATATGCATATTCTATCCGATATGTTGAGGAGGATGACGATTTTATTCCGGTAATATTTGTCAGACTATTGCTTGGGAAGTTTTTTTATAAACAGGCATAATTTTTACTATATAACTCTTTCTAAATATATATTTTCTTTTTAGTTGATAATATGCAGTTAAAAAGGTTAATAGCTAGATAAGAATATTGTTTTTCAACGAATTATCTATTGTTTTACAATGTGATGTCAAGTTGAAAATTATACAATTCCATCATGGGGGGATTGGCTATTTTGATTATTAATATTTTTCCCCGATTTCACAAAATATCAGCTTCAATTTTTCCATTATGTATTCCACAAGTAATGAAATGGAAACAGACAGCTTTTACACTATCATAAACATTTGCCTGATCCTGTCTGAAATGGCTGCGGTTGCCTGGCAAAAGTTAACGGTTATGCTCTGCGGATAATTCCCTTCAATCTTCAATCAGTGGGAGATGCAAATCCTATCGGGAACGTGAACCTTACTTTCACATTCACTCCATGCTGGCTACCGGGTTTCCACTTAGGCATTATTGAAACGATACGTAATGCTTCCTCACAAAAAGCGGCATCAGCACTCAGTACAGGATTGATGCTACGGAGAATTCTGGGCTGTATCACACTTCCATCCTTGTCTATGACAACCTGTACAATAACCCTGCCTTCCAGTCTGCTTTGTCTTGCAGCTTGTGGATATCGGATATTCTGTCTTATAAACTCCATCAGTCCAGGCATACCACCGGGAAATTCAGGCATATTCCGAACAACATCAAATATATCATCCTCGTCTGAAAGTACCTTATAGTCCGAAGACCGTGCAGGTCCTATAGGAATAGGTTTGTCCCTGGATGAAACCTGATGAGAGGTATAGGCTTCAAACCATTGATGGATTGTATAATAACATTCCTCGTTCTTATTATATACCTGATTTTCAAAAGATAATCACCCGGTTGGCAGCTATCAGGGAAATCAACACTTATCTCGGCAGTCTTCCCTTTTTCAAGATGCAGCGCGACAGACTCCTTATCCACGTCTTTACCGGGAATCTTATGTAATTTCTTCTGTTTGTCCTCCAGATAGAAATCAGCCTCACCTTTATATATCAGATTATAATTGGAACTGACAATGGAAATATAAACCTTGCTTTCGGAAATACTGATATCATTTACCATGATATCCTCACTTTTTTCACGGTTTATCCGGTTGTTATGCCTGTCAAAAGAAGCCTTGACCACTCCTTCCGTATCATCTATCAAATGTCCCCATTTTACAGGCACCTCTTTCTTTACAGGAGAAGTAGCATCTACGGGAGGAATATACTCAATTTCGATGGCTCCTGTATCTTTCGGATCTTGTCTGGGTTCCTCTTCAATTTCTATGGGTTGAATCCGGTTGTTTTCTTTAGGTAATACAGTATAGAGTCCCTGCTCATCTTTTAATATTTCATGACAGCTCGATTCCAGCCATTTATTCCATTCGTTGAACAAATCGGATATGAACAGATATAAATCTTCTGAAATATGAATTTCTTTACCGGATTTGACATTGAATTTCAGTCTGTCATCCGCTACAGTAAGAAACTTCCTGGCTCTATCCAACGCTTTCAGATAAACAATCCGGTTAAAGGCGTAGTTCTTGTTGAGACCTTCTCCTGTATACATATCTATTGCGGCATAGGACATTATCCCTCTTGTCCTAAGGAAAGTGGTATCGGTTATGGAAGCCTTATACCTGTTCGCCTCTTTCCATAAATTCTCTCCCTCAAGTTTTATCAGACTGTCCGTTTCATTATCTACAGGAGATATTGCATCAAAGACCGTGTCAGTAACACCAGCGTGACTCTCTTTATTACTTTTCCATTGCAACCAATCAGAAAAAGACAACATACTAAAACATATAGCATCCCTGTTTCCATACACCTATAATACTTGTGATACCTGTTGATTCATGAAAACTTTCTCTAAAGATAAAGATATTATCCGAAATTTGAAGGGTATTTGATTCTTATTTCCCGATATCCTGTTCCAAAACATTTCTTTTCCTGACAGACCAAGTTATTATCAGGAGTTTGGCAGGGCCGGAAGTATGAAACGTAAGTGGAATGTATGACATAACTGTAAGACAAAGTGTTATAAAAAAGTGTGCAAATCAGGTACAAATGCTTAAAGAATAAGTGTTTTGTCAGTTTTTATAACATCCCTTCGGGTTATGTACCATACTCATACTTCGTATGAACTCCCGTCGCTGACTTACCCTTGAAAACGATATTATCCATTCATTACCAAATAAAAACAGAAGGAAACCGGAACATTTTACCAGCCCCAATTTCCCTCCATAACAATACATACACTTATCCAAATGTAAAACCAAAATGGCTTTCATCATATACCTCTATCAATCCGTTTACCCGGTGTATGCAAACCTTGTTCTCACGGGCCAGCCATCCGACAGCCAATGCAGTGCTCTCAACACTAAGATTCAATTTTCTGGCAAGTTCGGGGATTGATATTCTTTTCACTTCATTAAGGACGTGCCATACATTACCGGCATTGACACCTACGATTCTTTTGTCCATACGTCTTACATTTAAATATTTATATTCAATTAATAATAACCCGACAGAAGTACCTTGATAAAAGGATATAAAAGACAACCGATCCCCAAAAAGGAAATCGTTATCCGATGATACATAGACAATGGTGGAAGCTACATATCAGTCATGTATTGGAAATTTCTTTTCGGTGGAGTTCCAATGTTTGATAATGCTCTTCAGATAAGAACGGGGACTTGCACTTGTTCATTTTTATCATATGTCTTTATATACAGGCTTGTGCCCTATGTGCAAACCCATCTGAATTAAAAGCGGAAGGGCATTAACCTCGTCTATAAGTGCGGGAGTCGAAACCCTTGGTACAACAAGAAACGCCCCTACTAAATATTGCAGACCAAACGTATGGCTATTCTTGGTACTTTCCAGGAAATTTCGACTTTTCACTTATACAGAACCAGCTAAACGCTTTTGTTTATAATTCCTTGTCCAGTTTGATGAACATTCCAAATATATATGTATTTTACCAAAAAAGCAACAATGTCAAGACCTTTTTCTATTTGTTTTTTAACAACTCATAAACAAACCATACAAAACATTTCCACATAGAATATCACTAGTATCCCGTTAAAATTAAAAAACGCCATTATATAAAACTGTTACTTAATCATTTACATTAAAACTTAAAACAAACAGATTTGAAATGAGAAATCCAAAAAGTATGCATTTCTGAAAGAAAAATTTATATTCAATATCAGTTAATTATGAGTTTATTACTCTCTAAAGTGATACATACAAGAATTTAACGGGACACTAGTGATAGAATATCATCTGTTTCATTCTTGATGAGCACCACAATGGAGGCGAAGTCATAACTCGTTTCGCTGAATTGAATTCATAGAACGCTTCAAGTACCAGATTGATGCCCTGATATACCACACGGTCGACTATCATAGAGATACCAAGTCCACGCTTCTTACCGTTCGCTTCGGGTATCTCTACCCTAAGGAAAGAATTCGGTTTGTATGTGCCTTCACGGATGGCCCCTACAAGTTCAGAACCATACTCCTTTAGATAGGGCAAAGTCTTCTGTACTCATGCCGTTATTCCACCGATACCCGTGTTACTGTTCATCTTCTTGTAAGCAGCATTAAGGTTGGCGGATGAGAGAATAAACTCTAACAATCTGTACTTTGGGCGGGTAAAATCTGTAAATCCAGTTTCACTCATCCCCATACAGGCCTGCAAGCCAATCATACTCTTAGGTTTCACCCTACTCTCCGATTGGTCTAACCTCATCGGTTTATTCTGCTTTCTTCCCTTCATAAGGTAATCCTCATTGGAGTTACTAATAATGGTTGGTTCCTTCTCAATATTCACTCATCGGTACTATGGTCTCGGCTGACTTCTCATGACCAATCTTGTTTCAGCCACACGTCACATATCAAGTACCATATGTCCGTGAGACCTCTTCAGATAAGAGCGTACACTTTCAATTCATATACCTTTTACATTTACTTTACATGGATTCGGATAGTTATTGGACTTCGTCTTGTTTAACAGGACTTGTATGCAGTTCCTGTTCGCAAGGCTAAGCACTTGTCACCAGCTTCCTTCAGATTGAGTCGCCACGGACACCCTTGTTATTGGCTAACGATTTCCACTATCAGAGCTCATTCAAAACTTACCCCCTATAACGTACACCACTACTGGGCATACTAAAAAAAATCCCCGACTTTCACAAGCCAGGGATTCATTTAAAGTTTTTCTATTATATAAAAATCTTTCTTACTAGAAAAATTCTCATTTCTTTTAATTATTCTTTCAAATAATTATTTCTGTTCTGTCTTGACAACATGGGCTTTTACAGTTGTTTCAATCTTACCCCAAGCATACTCAATAGTTACAGGAATAATCAAATTGAAATCCTTATCAAGTTTAGCACCATTGTTATAGTAAGTTACAAAACCGTATTTAGAAGTTTGAGCACGTTTTTCTGTTACATTTCCTTTATCATCTGTAACATCTTTACCATAAGTTACTTCATTACCATTTGTTGATTCCCAACCAAGTACTACAGTCGTAGGAACAGCAGTATTTTCACCATTCAAGTCACAAGTTACGTTCTTAAGATCAGGAATGATACTCTTAATTCCATAATAACCATAATAATATTCTTTATATTCCTTAGCAGAGAACTGACGTCCACGCCAATCATACAAGTCAACCAATTTTTCAATTGACATATATGTACCAACCTCAGCTTGAGTTTTGTCTGTCGGAATCTTATCCTTACCATCAATGAAGTTACCATTAGCCACTTCCTTAGCGTTTACAGGACGGATAATATTAGCTTTGAAATGATCTGCCCCCTTGAAGCTTACAGAAACACGCTTATTAAGGTCAGCACAAGGATATTGGTCTGCACAAATCAATGCATACATAGCACCAGTGTTCAGCAACTTCTTAGCAACCTCACCCTGTTTTGTTGCATTTGCCATACCCTCTCCTGCAACAGAATTACCATATTGCAAGAAACTATTCATCTTACCACCATCAAAGCTTTCATAAGGAGTTCCAACAGCATCCTTATCAGCTGTATTGCTGAACTTATTTGTAATCTTGGCTACAATTTCACGATCTCCAAATGTCTTCTTAGAGTCATCATAAATTTGAGCATATAATGACACACTGTCTTTTTCATTAAAGCTGAATTTAACTTTCAAGTTACCAATTGTTTCAATCTTCTTCATGTCATCCATGCAGAAATAGTATTTAGTAACAGCACCAGCAGACAATCCTTCAGAAAGTAACAGATTACCATTAACAGTCTTGAATGAAGCATTCGGGTCAGTTATTAATTCAAATTTGTCAACTTTGTTTTCACCAACAACAGGAGTTCTGAAGTTATAACTTGTGTAAGTCTTGGCTGCATCCCAATAGTTGTCCAACATCTTGGCAGCATCAATGTCAGCATTCTTAGCAATATCTTCAGCTGTTGCTTTCAATATAACAACCAATGAGTCAGTAGGAGCATTAGCATCATCATAGTATACAACTCTATGAGTCATAACCTTGCCTGCATTGTTCCACAAATCCATACTGGTAGCTGTCCAAATCAAGTTATAGCTTCTTCCACTGATAGCTTCTGTATCCTCTTTCTGTTCAACCTCACCAACATTAGCTTTGTTAATTCCTTCTGCCGGAGCATTGTAAGCTTTGAAGACATCGAAATGATTGTGGAAAGCATCCTTGCTCATACCAACAACATTATAAATCAACTGATTCATCATCTTCGTATCTACCGGACCTGTATAACCAGCACAAGAGAATTTAGCTCCACCCAAATCAATTTCAATCTGTTCTCTTGAAGGAACATCCTCTTTTACAATCTGAAGTTTGATATAAGCTCCTGATACAATCTTACCAGCTTCATCAATCAAAGTAACACGGATAATCGGAGTACGACCAATAGCAGCACCCTGACTATCATCACCATAAACCGTAGTTTTCAAAGTATGTCCGTCAGCTTCCAAAGCAACAAATTTATCCTGCGGAGTTTTGTTTACACCTAAGACATAACCTGTTACCACTTCAAATTTCCATGTCCAACCATATGTTTCGGTGTCAAGTTTTGCACAATCCTGATTTTCCATCAAACCATGAGCAGAAACAAGACTCATCAAATCTAATGAAGAGCCGTCAACCAAAGTTGTATCACAATCCTTATAATCTTGAGGAGTTTCATTCCATACAATCTTGTCTCCCAACACAACCTTGGAATCTTTAGATTTCAAAGTGTTATCATTGATTGCAAAACGGTAATGTTCTTCAGCTTTCGCATTCGGATTGGCGATTCTTACATTCTTCACAGCTGCTTTATAAAGAGTCGCATAGTCAGATGTAATAGTATCTTTGCCTTCACGGATTACCTGCAACGCAGCTACAGGAACGGAATCATTGGTATTTTGGTCCAACCAAGAAGAAACCCCTTTACCTAACTCTATACCAACAGTCAAAAGTCCGTCCTTAAAATCCTTATATGTTGCCTTAGCTTCAAAATCAGCCGAACGTGCTGTCAGATAAGGCACATTACGTGTAGCCAGATTCAAAACTTGTAATTCTGACTTGTTAACACAAGACGGATTGACATGATATTGTGCCAAAATTCCTCTGTTCAATTCAACCGCACCATCTTTTATATCTTTAAACGCTTCGTTTTTAGTATTTTTCTTATCCAAATCCTGACGTGTGTAAGCTACATTATAATAGCGCATACCGGGAATACCTTCTACATAAACTTCAGGAACAAACACCAATGAACGAAGAACGTTATTACGTGGAATAACCACTTTTCCATCAGGAATACCCGGAACGCCTTGCAAAATAACATCTCCGTCTGTCACTACAGCTGTGATGTTGTTTCCGCCAACTTTCCAAGCGATACCACTGTCAGTCACAGTTTCTTTTCCATCTTTACCCACTACGACATAATCAAAATTTCCTGTAGCAGTATTGGGACGGTAAAAGCCACCATTAACGCCATCAGCACCGTTAGTTCCATTGGAACCTACAGCCTTATACTCTGTCTTTTGATCATTCTTGTACCAGAATCCGTCTTCTCCAATAGTCCAAACGTCAGCAGGCTTACCGTCATTACCGTCTTTTCCGTTTTCAATAGTATAAGACTTTCCATCACTCAATTTAATAATGATGCCATTAGCAGTAGGCTCAACGCTGGAGATAACAGACCCCTTAGCGACAAGGTCATTAATGGTCTTAATAGCTTCGGCATTGGCATTGATTTGACCTTGTAAATTTTCGATGTCGTCATCATAGTCTTTACAAGACACAAATGTTCCTGTTGACGAAACCATCAAGGCTCCGAACAGGATTGCACTTAAAAACTTTTTGTTCATAATTAAAACTTTAAATTTATAAATTTAAAAACTAAAATTGGTTATACATATTTTATAAAAGGCTTAATTACTTTGTCTAAACCTTGTCATATATTGTATGGGAGTTATTCCTGTTACTTTTTTGAAAGCTGTATAAAAAGGACTTTTTGAAGCGAAACCACATTTCTTCGGAAGATTTTCCAAAGTACTATAGCCATTTTGCAACAACTCCTTCGCATATTCTACCCGATACCTGTTCAACAATCCTTTCAGATTACATTCAAAATATCTGTTCACTACATTAGAAAGATAGGTCTGGTTTGTATCAATCATAACACTCAACTTTGTTAAGGATAATTCCGAATCCAAAAACACCATCCTTATTTCCAACTGGTAAAGCAACTTCTTGTAAATCAGGCAATCTATTTCCCTGTTGTTTCTCCCTCTCATGACAATTTCCTCCTTCCAGTGCTTTTCAGCAGCTTTGAAGAGCAAATCCTTCTGTCTTTGAGAAGTGGAGATGGTTTCCCTACGTCTTAGAAATAGATATTCCATACTTTTTTAATTTTCTCCACACACGCCATTATCAATATTGTCTGTGAATTTATTTTTTCCTGTTTTTTAATAGAATGAAACGTTATTTCGGTGCAAATATACATACTTTCTCGAAACTTTGTACATTTTTCCTATAAAAAAAAAATATAGAATCTCGTAAAATAATCATTTCTCAAACTGTTATGTGAAACGAAGTTAAGCCAGATATACCTTATTTAATATGAATCGCATTTCATAAGCGGACGACAAGCGGATAAATTTAATGAGTTATATTCCTATAAAAACAAAAATCCACCAGCCTGTGAATAAAGCAGACTGATGGATAAATTAATAACAATAACAAAACTTCCATCACACTTCATAGCCTGACGGATTGGTATATATAGAAAAAATCTGTACTATATTGCAAAGATAACATAATCCGATGAATCTCCGAAACCCCTCACCAACAAAAGAAGAGAAGCACCATACATTACGTACAATACTTCTCTGTGAAAATATGATTCTTACTAATATACCAACTTCACCACCCTCTCATAATCAGCACCCACCAACATTCCCCTGATCCGGACAGCACTAGGTTTCCTTGCCGATCCTTGATTTATCGGGGAGAACAATGGAAGTTGTGGCGTTATAAATATGTTCTTCCCCGGATATTCCACAATTATATCATCAAAATATTCTCTACGCTGCTATAATCCTGCCTCCCATTGTAGAGCCATCGCATCCGCTATTCCGGGAAAGGTCTTACTCCTCAGTTTTCTTCTTTCTTCAGGCGATACACCCGAGAAGAATATATCAGTGAACCACTTAGGAGATTTGTTTCCGCTCTTTGAAACATAGATCTCACCTTTCCCGACTATATTTGTAGGTGTCAGGAGAGGTAAGTTTTTCAACCATAGACAGGTCTTCTTGCTCGCTTCATGACCAAACTGCCAAGGCTCTATGATCTGGTCAGGTTTTCTCCATCGGCTGCTCATGATACCAACCGGATTTTCTATAGCCAGTTTATTCACTCCTATCTTTGAAACATCCATGAAGAACTGAACTGCATCTTCACGGTCTTTGGCTCTGTCAGGGAACTTCGGATGTGGTCTTCTCTGTTCTATCGGAAGTTTTTTATCATCGGGGTGATAATACCATCTCGCACCTGAAACAGCAAGATAAGTACAGGGTGGATGGGCTATAACCAAATCCCAACAACTATCAAGGAAATGTTTAGTACCATTCTCCAAAGTTCCACCACGATTGGCTATTACATCAAACATGTCTCCTTTGAAGTGATACTCGGGATGTCCACCGCTACATTCCTGAAGGTCACAACTGAAAGCCTTATGACCCAATCTTCTGAAAGCCAAACAAACGGCCTGACTTTCTTCACATGCTACCAATACATTCATACCCCTAGAAGATTATCTGCATTAAAATCCGATCAGAATAGCATCTCAGGCCTATATGTTCCACCAGCTGCCCCGTCTCTTCAAACAACTGGAATTTATAGAACCTGATGAAGCTTGTGATTTCGGAATAGAAATTCTTTCCGGCAAAACTCAAGGGATGTATCATTGGGTATCCTCCAACTTGTTGTGGCTGGAAGGCTCCTATTCCCACTCCGGTTATCAAGCCATGTCAGCGTCAAAAATGATAGGTTGGTTGGGATTATAGTCGAAGTCCCTGACAAAGAACATTTTGACCTCCTTCTCGCTGATCTCCTTGATCCTGAACTGTGCCATTCCAGAGGTATTCTCATCTAATGTTGCCTGTACCCGTGATTCCATTTCTTTAATGCTCATATTTGTATTGAGCACTTCTCCGTTTGCTATAAAATAGTTCTTCATAATGATTTAGGTTTAGTTTTTTGTGATTTAATGGTTAGTGTAATTCCCTGTTCTTTTTTTAGATAAGATATTAGTCCTGCATAAGAATCTACTCTCTTACGATCTCTCGGCATAAGTGATAATGCTTCTTGAAGTGTAAGATTAATGCAGAATCCGGTTTTTAAATCATCCCCATACTTGCTTCGGAGTGATGCTACGTCTTTTTTTGTATTTCTCAGGGATAGTCTGTTGCTGTCTTTTGTCACGATAACACTTGGCTCAGCATTATTTTCCAAGCGATTAGAAAGCGAAAGTCTTCGTTCAGCTCCTAATATTCTGTTTATAAAATCGGTGAACATAAAAATTCGATTTATATTACAGATATTAGGATTTGAGCTGGTGAGAATAGCGTTTTAGCGATTTGGGAATAAGGACAAAAAAATAACGCACCAAGATTTATGTCCTAGTGCGTTATCTTCTGTGTTATAAGCTATTTCCTAATTATTATTTTACTACTGCCGGATAATTGAATATTTTAGGTGGAATATGTTTGTAATCTTTCATTGTTTTTTTATTTACTGATTTTGCATAAGTATTTATCCATTCAGCACGTCCAGGTTCATCAAACTTAACGAATTCTTCATAATCATAAGTCCAAGAATCACCATAAGCTAATTTCATGGCACGTTTATAGATTGCTTCTCGCATTGGAGCATTGAAAAGTCCTAGGTAAGATACTCTCATTACACTATTTTCTGTTGCTCTATAAATACCTTTACTAGAAGAACCTGCACCTTCATAAATTCCTATTCTTTCAGAATCGTAACGTGAATCTTTAATAAACTTTGACCATAAAATTTCATCAGAATCACTAATATAATCTATGTTACATAAAAATCCCTTTTCATGGTCTTTGTCAATACTCTTTTTATCCTCTTCTGTTATTTCTAAATTTGCACCAGTCAAATATTCATCTGAGAAAAAACCAAATCCATGTCCATTAGCTTCATGATGCACAAGGCCTGCAAAGATATTATCATCATGATAAAACCCTAAAGGACAATTTCCAATACTGAAGCCATCATAACGTTGTATCGCAAAAGAATTGTCTGTATAAAGATTTTGCAACATTACAACCGAAATGTTTTCTAAATTATTTATGTTTAAAATTCTCTGGATATATTCTCTACATTTTTCAGTATCCATGTCGTGATAACTCATAACTCCCCATTGATCAAACTTCATCTTTGTAGAGAAAGCCGTTTCGCCACTCATCTGATTGTTCTTTGATACTGTTTTTATTAATATTATATCAAACAGCTCTCTCAAAGATCTAAAAGGTTCGATTGAAAAATAATACTCAACAGCTTCCTTAGCTTTTATTTCATAGAATCCACCTGGCACCATATCGGTATCTACAAATTGATCCCCCATTACAACTATTTTTATACCATTCCCTTTGCCGGCCTCGACCATGTGACGGCGGAAGGATTCCGGCTCGGTGAAGTCCGCGAAGAACGTCGGCTCCATAATCGAACTGAATTTGGTGACGGAAAGCTGCATACGGCCGTATACCAGCGATTTCAGGCCATACGCGCTGTGGAACGCGCGGGCCATCGCGTAGGCGCAGGTTTCACTGCCGAGTAGTACAGGCTGGAAAGCGTCATTATCGATCCTTCTGTTGGACGTTCACGATTGCTTATGACATTCTACATACTCCGTGTGGCGATGGGAGGCCGTTTCGTGCGCAGAGTGCGAAGATGCGGTCACGCGGGCCGTTGCCCCTGGCGCGGGGGGACGATACATTGAAATAAGACGTATTCTCCCGATGGAACGAGGTTGGTCATGGAAGAGACGACGGCACGGGGATTCGCGGAACTTCGTGAGGCGTTGGCGTCCCGCACCGGGACGCGGCCGGAGGACTGGTTCCCGGTCTTCAAGGCACGGTACGGCATGCAGGTGGCGTTCGACGCAATGAGATCGGTTCGTGGCGACGGCTCGGTGCTCACCCAGCTGTTCACCTGCTGCACGGCGGTCGATCCGATTGTTGTGAGCGGGCTGAGACCGCGGTATGCGGATGTGGGCGCCGACACGATGGCATTGACGTCGCAAGGTGGAGTCCATGCCGCTGGGGAGCGACGAGCAGGTGCATGCATGGTGATGCAGCATACGTTTGGCGCGATCGATGAGGACTCGTCCCGGCGGCTGGCCGCGCTGGCGGGGAGATGGGGGCATTGCTCGTCGAGGATTGCGCCCACTGCGTGACCCGCATGGCCCGTGATGCTGCGGGATGG